>Ga0207663_10000005_pt1 | contig 282473 bp, 247 predicted proteins | sample LARL53metaG_FD_184346 | JGI IMG/M metagenome (GOLD analysis project Ga0207663, IMG submission 184346) | Corn, switchgrass and miscanthus rhizosphere microbial communities from Kellogg Biological Station, Michigan, USA - LAR L5-3 metaG... | ecosystem: Host-associated > Plants > Roots >...
CCGCTACGCGGTTACCCTCTGTGTTGCGTTGTTGAATTTGGCCCAGAGAAATGCCCAAACTCCAGCGCCCTACGGGGCTGAGTTACGGGTCAGCAACACTGATTAGGACAACACACTCAGGTTAATGTGCTTGTTCTGCCATCGGCGCGGATGCTAAACTGAATTCGTGTTTGGGGGTGCCAGGTTTCGACGGGGTACTCCGAGGTGATAGATGCATACCGCGGCCCATGCACCGCGTTATCAAGTGTGGAAAACACAATCGCGAATAGCGACTTAGCATTGGCTGCTTAACGCAGTCACGTTTCGCTCGGCATCGCCTGTGTGCCGAGACTGAAACGTCACTTTAGCAGGCTGCCCCGTTCAGACCCGTGCTCAGGGGTTTGAAAGGGTAAGACCAATCTGGGCTAGCTTGTCGCGATGCTTCGTTGCTTCCGCTGTTGCGTCGAGCGAATCAAAAAGGAAGCAAACAAGTATGTAGATTCTTTCGCTAAGGGCTTCCGGACGAGAGTTCGATTCTCTCCACCTCCATTGAATGTTGTGAGAGAAGGTGCATGAACCACTCGGGGCGGGCGTTCCACCTGATCGGGACTGAACGTCCGCTCGTCCTTTATTCAGAGATGAATCAATGACTGATCGAACAGAAGAAGCATCAAAGCTCGGGACGCTGCTGGAGGAAATAGAGCACCTCGAGCATACTCGGACCGCCTTGCTAAAGCGCGTTGAAAGCGCTCGGTCCAATTTGATTGAGGCGGGCAATAAGACTGCTTCAATGCATGCGTCTGTAGACCTCCTTTGTGATCACATTTCCGACACAACGAACAACGCTGAAGAAATCTCGGCGCTCGAACGTGAGATCCACGAAGTAGAGCGTGGCCTCGAACAGATGGGCGCGGATACATCGGGTCTCATCTTCGAAGCGGAGAGCCTCCATGATACGCTCAACGAAGCGGACGATGAACTTGAACGGTTGTCGTTGATTCTGATCGAGCGCAAAGGCAAGCATTCGAAAGGACACTGAGGAATCGAGGATCGACGATCGATCAGAGGCGCAAGTTGATATTGGAATTGGATTAGTTTATGCAACCGTCAGAGCTGCGCGATCCACAATCCTCGATCCTCGATTCTCAGTCTCCTATCGGGATCTTTGATTCGGGAGTTGGAGGGCTTACGGTCTTCCGAGCTATCGAACGACGATTGCCGCGCGAGAGTCTTGTTTACCTCGGCGACACAGCGCGAATTCCTTACGGCGTTCGTTCTCCGGCTACCGTTCAACGCTATGCGCTTGAATGCGCCTCGTTCGTGCGCGCTAAAGGCGTAAAGGCGATTGTGATCGCTTGCAACACGGCGTCAGCCGTGGCCGCTGCGTTTCTGAGAGAGCGATGCTCGGTGCCGGTGCTTGGCGTGATCGGACCCGGGTCGCGCCGCGCTGTTGAGAAAACGCGAAATGGTCACATAGGAGTGATCGCAACTGAAGCCACGGTAGCCAGCGGAGCTTACGAGCGAGCGATGCTTGCGATCAGAAATGGACTCGAGATCAAGTCGCGCGCGTGCCCGCTATTCGTGCCGCTCGCTGAAGAGGGCTGGGTGAATCACGCGGTGACACGGCAAGTGGCCGAGGAGTATCTCGCAGAATTGCGTTCGAGCCGAGTGGACACGTTGGTGCTGGGATGCACGCACTATCCTATACTTCGTCCGGTGATTGAGGATACGATGGGCGCGGATGTCAACTTTATAGATTCCGGACTTGCGGTGGCAGAGGAAGTTGCCAAATTGCTCGAAGAACGCGGGCTCGCGCGGACAAACGGCGATTCGCCGTCGCAGGAGTTTTATGTTACGGATTCCGCCGCGCGCTTTCGAAGAGTGGCTGAATTATTTTTGGGCCGGCCTCTCGAGTCGGTCGAGACCGTGGAGCTTGGGACTGTTTGATGGGTTACAAACGAGCGGGCGGACGCGCCCACGATCAACTACGTGAGGTAAGAATAACGCCGGGCTTCACTCGGTATGCCGAAGGCTCGGTGTTGATCGAAATGGGAGCGACCCGGGTGATTTGCACCGCATCGATCGACGATCGCGTGCCGATGTTCAAGCGTGGAAGAGGCGAGGGCTGGGTCACAGCCGAATACTCAATGCTGCCGCGCGCTACTGAAACTCGCACTCAACGTGAGGCCGGCCGCATTCAGGTTTCGGGCCGCACTCAGGAAATTCAGCGATTGATCGGACGTTCGCTTCGAGCGGTTGTGCAGACAAATCGTCTGGGCGAACGCACGATCTATCTTGATTGCGACGTGATTCAGGCCGATGGCGGAACTCGCACGGCTTCGATTACCGGCGCGTTCGTCGCGCTCGTCCTCGCGATGCGCAAGCTCTACAACGACGGTAAGATTGCGGCGCCTATTCCGATCACCGATTACGTAGCTGCGGTATCGGTGGGAGTGATTGGCGGACAGGCGTTACTGGATCTTGATTACGCAGAGGACTCGCGAGCTGAAGTTGATATGAACATCGTGCGAACCGGGTCCGGGCACTACATCGAGATTCAAGGCACGGCCGAATCGAGGCCGTTCACTCACGAGCAAATGAATGAAATGACCGAGTTGGCGAGTCGCGGCATCGAACGATTAGTCGAGGAACAGCGCAAGGTCCTCGGCGACTTGCACTGAGCGGAGCCGCACACACTCGTTACTTGTGGTAGACTCCTGAAGCCAGCCAGCGTGTCAATGTAGTTTGGAGGAAGTATGAAGTACTCAGGTTACGCAATCGCGAGCTTAGTCTTGCTGTTAGGCATTGCCGGCGCGGTCAGTGCGCAAAACGGGCGCGATTTCAACGATCCCAGTGGACAATATAAGGTCACGTTGCTCGGTGAATGGCGAGCGGTTTCTTACAGCGATGCCTTCGGGAGACCGAAGACAGAGTTTGTGAATCGGGATCGCAGCGATGGCTTGTTGAAGATCTCTCGTGAGACTCTCGGTGCTTCGCTCGCTGCCGCCGTGCGGCAAGAAGAAGAGAACCTCAAGATTTACAGGGCGGGGTTTGAAGGCTCGTCGACCGAATCGTTTGGGGGCGGAGCGCTGGGTGGCATGCGGCTCTCTTTCTTCAGCACCGAAGGCAATCGCAAGATAGCGAACACTCACTACTATCTTCAGGACAAGAACGCGGTTTGGGTATTGCGGTTCACCGGGAAGCGCGGCGAGCTGGACACCGGTCGTAATGTTACGGACCAGATCGCGCGCAGCTTCAAATCACTCTGATGCCAGTAAAGTAGATTACCGAAACATCAAGTGCGCCAGGGAGACTTCCTGGCGCCTTTCTTGCCTGTGTCGCGCTGTCTGCGCGCCTCAAATAAAACGACACCAGCGGCGACCGACACATTCAGCGAGTTGACCTTGCCGTGCATTGGAATCGAAACGAGGGCGTCGCATCGCTCGCGAACCAGTCTGTGAAGCCCGCGCCCTTCTCCTCCGAAGACCAAAGCTACCGCGCCCGAGTAGTCGAACTCGTCGTATTTCATTTCTCCCGAGGCTTCGACGCCAATCACCCAGACGTTTTTTTTCTTCAGCTCTTCGATGAACGAAACAAGATTCGTCACACGAGCAATCGGCAAGTGCTCGGTTGCTCCTGCTGAAGTTTTCGCAACGACTTCGGTGATATGAGCTGCTCGCCGCTCGGGGATGATTACCGCGGTGGCGCCGGCGCATTCGGCCGTTCGAATTAGCGCTCCCAGGTTGTGCGGGTCTTCGACTCCGTCGGCCAACACAAACAGAGAGCTCGTTGTGACGTCGAGGATTAGTTGCATCGCGTCTGCGTAGTTCGCGGCGGAAGCGATCGCAATCACGCCCTGATGATTAGCGTTGTTGCTCAATCGATCGAGCGCCGCTCGCGGCTCGCGTCGCACGGGAAGCCCTACTCGTCGCGCGGCTTCCATTACATCGCGCAGCCGCTCGTGGCGCGCGCCCTCGGCGACGACGATGCGATCTATGCGACGTGCTCCCGCGCGCAACGCTTCGAGCACCGGCAGCACTCCATAGATGTTAGGCATACGTCTAGTGTCTCAGACTTGACCACGGGGAACACGGGGAAGCACAAGGACTGCAGGCGAAGAGACGATTTTAAAGCAAGCTGATCCGTTGATTGAAGAACCTCTCTTCACTTCTAGCATCGTCCCCGTGCTCCCCGTGGTTCAAATAGATCAATAATCAAACAACATTCTTCTCTCGCTCGCAATCGAGGCTTGGGAAACGATCAAACTCGAACGGAGTTGTGTCGATGTGGGCGACCTCGCCGTCCACAATCATATCGGCTAGGATTCGTCCGGCGGCCGGAGAATGTTGAAAGCCGTGTCCGCTGAATCCTGCGATCAAATAAAACCCTCCGACCGGCGAGGCCGGTCCGATGATCGGCATCGCATCCGGAGTCATCTCGTAAAGTCCGGCCCATGCGTGAGCAATGCCGGCATCTGCGAGTGCCGCCAGACGTTTGGTAGCCGTCCTGGTTAGCCGTTCGAGGAATTCCCACTTGACGGTCGTGTCGTAGCCCGGAGTCTCATCAGGATCCGACATTCCAAACAGAATGCCCGCGCCTTCGCGGTGAAAGTAAAAAGTCGTCTCGAAGTCAATAACCATGATTCGCGACGCGGGTGTCAGTTTCGGCCCGATCGAATCGGTGATGAAAATGTGCCGTCGATATGGAAGGACCGGCACATCCAACCCAACCATGCTTCCGATGTCGCGTGCCCAGGGACCTGATGCATTCACTACGGCACGAGTTGAGATCGACCCGCGAGATGTTTCAACCGCAGTGACACGCCCGGCTTCCACGTTGATTCCGATCACAGTCGTATCGCGATTTATTTCGGCGCCCGCCGCTTGAGCCGCCTTTGCGAATCCCATAGTGACGCCGTTCGGATCGACTATACCATCGCGTGAGCAGAATGTAGCCGCGATTACGCCTGTTGTATCAAGCCCCGTCGCAAGACGGCGAGCCTCTTCTGGAGCAAGCAGTTCGACTTCGACACCGAGTCGTCGCTGCATCTCGATCGAGCGTTTGAAATCGATCACGTCGGGTTCGCTCGATAGAAGGAACAAGTATCCATCTTGATGGAAGTCGATCTCGTAACCAACTTCGTCGGCAAATCTTTCAAGTAATTGGATGGATTCTATCGACAACCTTACGTTTGCTTCGCTGGAGAACTGATGTCGCGCGCCGCCGGCATTTCGCCCGGTCGAGCCCATTCCAAGCATTGGCTCGCGCTCGACCAGGACGATGTCTCTAACACCGCGTCGCGTGAGGTGGTAAGCGGTGCTCGCGCCCATGCAGCCTCCGCCGATGATGATCACATCTGCCGTTTTCTTCACGGTGGCGAAAGCTTACACGAGTTTTGCGCGAGCGAGGAAGCGAGGTTTCAGGAGCTTCTATTTTCCGCGCACTACGATCTTGCCGGCCATGTCCTTGCCACCTTTCTCACCGTGAAACTCGCAGTGATAGGCGTAGGTGCCTGCCTTATCGAACTTGTGCGCAAACTTGTCTCCCTGTTTGAGCACGTCAGACTTGAAGGAACCGTTGTCGGCTTCCACCGTGTGGCGGCCCGCCTCGTTGACCCACTCGACGGTGGTGCCCGGCGCTACGGTCAACACCTTCGGCGTGAACTGGAAATTACTGATCTTCACTGTGGCGTTCGCCGGAGGCGCAGTTAGTACGGCGCTTCTCGACGGTCTTGTTCGCGCAGAGCAGACTATCGCGATTGCAAGAGCAAGTGCCGTTATAGAAATGATCGCTAGAGATTTTCGCATGGTGTTCTCCTCAACTAGCTGTCTTATTCGATTACGGAAGACTTCAATCAAGGCGTAACCGTTATTACACCGGCCATGTCTTTTCCGTGCTTGTCGCCGTGAAAGCTGCAGAAGTAGGGATAGACTCCGGGCGTATCAAACTTGTGTTCGAATTGACCGGCGGCAGAGAGTGTTTCGGACTTGAAGGAGCCATCGTCAGCCTCGACGGTGTGGCGTCCTCTCTCGTCGGTCCACTCGACGATGGTTCCCGCTTTGATCGACAGCTCTTTTGGCTCGAATTGAAAGTTGGTAATTTTGACGCTCACCTTTTGAGGCGCAGCAGCCGATTCAACAACAGCGGCTTGCTTCGGAGCCGCAACATTCGCCGGTCTTAAGTACCAGAAGTAATACGTGCTCACGCCGATTAAGATCACGACCCACCACAAGCCAAGCTCAAAGCGCATCCACGGCTTGTAGCGTTTGAATCTTAGCGCTCTTGGAAGCAGCTTTGTAGCGGCGACCAGGACGATGTAAATGCCGAGTACTTCGGCTAAAGTGCCCAGCACCGCGTGAATGTAAGGAAGAAAGTAATAAGCTTGCTTGAGCCCGCCCGGAACCTGCGGCTGAACCTGTTTCTGAAAAGACGGCGCCATTATAAGAAAGATCATCACCAGATTGAGAATCATCACCGCCGACTGACAATATTTATGCGCGCGGAAATTCTTCCGTCTGGCCAGAACCATTCCGCCAAGCAATGTTATGCCCATTAGGATTTGAACTACTAAATTCAAATCAGCGCGAAACGTCGCGCCAGTGCCGAGAAAACCATTCATAGGCTCAAGGTCCCAAAGCAGAGTTTGACTTCGAACTTCAATACGAGCCGTCGTTGCAAATCGGATTCCGGTCGAACGGAAGTTGTTCGGGCTTTTGCGACGGATCATGGACATGACTTCGTAAGAGGCGCACAATCGCAGCTAACGACCGAGGCGGAGCATTTTCCTCACCAGGCTGAACCGGGGGATGAAGTGAACCATATCGAAGAGACTGTCACCGCACGTGACGGCCTGCGTATCTACGTTCGAAGGCACGAGGTCGATAATCCACGCGCTTACGTAATTGTCGCACACGGCTTCGGCGAACATAGCGGCAGGTACGAAGCAGTCAGCGAACACCTGGCTCTCAACCGCTACTCGGTAGTCTCGTACGACCACCGCGGTCACGGGCTATCGGATGGACTTCCCGGCCATGTTGAAAGCTTCGATGAGTATGAAGATGACCTCGACAAGATCGTTGGTTCAATCCGGGCGCGCATCCAGAACCGGTTGTTTCTGATCGCTCACAGTATGGGAGGCCTCATCGCCCTGAGATATGTTGCGCGAAAGAACAGCGAGCTCGCCGGTGTGATAGTTTCGGCGCCGCTGATTGAAGTCGCCGTTCCGGTTCCGGTTCACAAGCTAATGATCGCGAAGGTTGGCGCGCGAATGGCTCCGCGATTACGACTGGATAACGAAATTGATCCGGCAGTTCTAAGCCGAGATCCGGAAGTGGGGCGCGCTTATGCAAATGATCCGCTGGTCAATCGCAAAGTGAGCACGAAGTGGTTTGCAGAAGCTACTCGGGCCATGGCTGAAGTGGCGGGATCCGGGCCGCTGATCACAACGCCGATTCTGATAATGCACGGGACCGAAGACAAGCTCGCAAGTGTCGATGCAACGAAGCGACTGTTTGAACGTATCGGGTCTTCTGATAAGGAGCTGGTGATTTATCCGGGCTTCTATCACGAGCTGTTCAATGAGCCGGACAAGCAGGAGATATTTGATCGGGTAACGGATTGGCTTGACAAGAGAGCTTAAAGTGAACCGAAAGAGTCTGAAGTCTCAAATTTGTCCCTGCCGGGATGAGTCAACTGTTTCAGGCAGCCTACAACTTTACTCGAGTGCCAATGCCTCCGGCAGTCGCTCTGGTATACGCAAGTCTCGCCGCAACCAGGTCTTCAATCGCAAGTCCGCACGATTTGAAAACCGTGATCTCGGGCTCAGACTCTCGGCCGGGAACTCTACCTGAAACGACATCAGCCAGCGTGCCCTTGACGTGAGTCTTATTGATTGCGCGTTCCGACAGAGGCAGAAGTATTTCACCGGCCTCGCGGCCCGCAGCCGACTCGGCGTCGATGATCACTCGAGAACGTTTAATCGTTTCAGTGTCGAGCTCGCGAGTCGAAGGAGTGAATGCGCCAACCGCGTTGATGTGCGTGCCTTCCGCTAGAAGTCTTCCGTCGAACAATGGTTCAGGTGAATTCGTGCAAGTGCAAATCAGGTTCGAAGACGAAACTGCTTGCGCGGCGGAGACAACGTCGCACGGAATTCTGTGATCGAGTCGAACCTGCTCGGCAAGCGCGTTCGCGTTCTCAAGCGACCGCGAAGCGATCATCACGCGCGTGATTTCAGCTACTTCGATCATAGCGTCGATGTGGAAGCGCGCTTGAACACCGGCGCCGAACACGGCGAGAGTTTTTGTGCCTGCTGAACACATAAACTTCGTTGCGACTGCCGAGGTCGCGGCGGTGCGAATCGCCGTGATGAAGCGGCCTTCCAGTAAAGCCAATGGAGCGCCGGTCTCGCTGTCGAGCAACAAGTAGATCGCCTGAACGATCGGCAGCCCTCGCGCCGCGTTGCCGTCGAAAACAGAAACGACCTTCGTCCCAAGAGCGCTTGTATCGCCGCCCTCACGAGAGCGCGTAAAAGCGGGCATCTCGAGCACAATTCCGTTTTGATCGGCAACGTTCAGGTGCAATCGCTCGGGGATCAGAGCGTCGCCGCGTGCCAGTGCGAGAAAGCCCCACTCGACCGCGGCAATCACTTCTCGCATCGTGAGTACGCTTCGCAGGTCTGATTCGGTGAGGATCAACATTGCGCGGCTGGTTTTGTTGCGCGGTGACTACTTCTGAGGCGATGGATCGATGTACTTAACAAAGATCAGCTCGTTATGTTTTTCGTTGTACACAAGCTCGTCGATCACCTGAGACGCGAGCATTATCCCGAAGCCGCCGGGTCTCAAGCCGAGCTCGCGGCGCACATCCATATGCCGAGTTGGTTGATCCGGCGGATTGGCAAAAGCCGCGTGCTCGATTTCCTCGATGTTGAACCCGTCGCCCGGGTCCTTGATCGAGTATAGGATGGCCCGCTTCAAATGAATGTATTTGATTTCGACCCGCTTTGAAGGGTCGCACTTGCCGCCGTGCTCGATCGCGTTATTCAACAACTCGCGAAAGACCGCGCCGACGGCGTCGCGTGTTTCTTTTGGAATGTGTTCGTGAAGGTGACTGAGGAATTTTTGAATCGGCTCGACCGCGCTCAAATCGCACGGCACTTTAAGCTCGATCCAGTCGGGCCGGTCAGAAAGCACTTCGATTTGACAAGCGACATCCCTGGACATCGCCGACCGCACCGCATCAACAAGCTCATTGGTGTGAAACGGTTTGGTAAGGAACTCGCAAGCCTGGTTGCGAAGCGCGCCGATCACGGCCTCGCTTGTCGAATGGCCGGTCATCACGATCGCTCGCAAATCGGGTTTGCGTTGCCTGGCTCGCTCGAGCAATTGAATTCCGGTCATTCCCGGCATCATCAGATCGGTCAGCAGCAAGTCGACCGGTTCGCTGTCAAGCAGATCAAGAGCAGCACTTCCGTTTGCGGCATCGATCACGTGATAGCCTACTGCGTCCAGCACGTTGTGATAGATCTCTCGGCTTGGCTGATCGTCTTCGGCTAGCAATACGGTCTCTGCCATGTAATCGTCGCACCTTCTGCTCAGCTCACCCGAATGCGTTGGGTTCCCGGTTGTGATTTACTCTGAGTAAGACTAAGCACCTGGGTTCCTCGCCCATAATATCATTCTCATCGCTTACAGCAAGACGCTCCAAAGCGTTCGTCTCAAAATGAGAGACGAGTGATTGTCACTCATCGCGCCAAATTGTTCGAGGCATGACTTTAATACGATTAAGATCCGCCCTTGAGTTCGAAAGATCATCGCAATGCCGGGATCGTTTACGAGAGCGGAAGTCTACCGAGCGGATTGCAAAGCGATCAACTTGAATTCGCGAACTGCCGTGCATAATATTCGCTGACCAATCGATGACGCCAGACACCTCACCCGACCACGACACTGCGCCGATCAGATCCGGTGAAGAACTCGACCTGAAAGCGCTCGAAGAATATCTGAGAAGACATCTGGCCGAGTTGCTGCCCGGCGCGCCTCTCGACAGCGCAGCACTCGAGCTCGAGCAGTTTCCGGGCGGACATTCGAATCTGACTTACCTTGTCAGGCTGGGAGGTCACGAGTTTGTTCTCCGAAGGCCGCCGTTCGGTCCGGTCGCGCCGACGGCTCACGACATGCCCCGCGAGTATCGGCTTCTGAGGGCTGTTCATCCGCTGTTTCAGCTCGCGCCTCGGCCTTACCTGCTCTGCGAGGATTCGTCGGTAATCGGAGTTCCTTTCTACTTGATGGAACGAAGACGCGGTTTGATCGTCCGGCGTGACACTCCGAAGGAAATCGGCGATGACCTCGATCTCAGGCGTCGAGTCGGTGAAGGTATGGTTGACACTTTGGCGAGGCTGCACTCGGTTGACATTTATTCGTCGGGACTGGTCAACATCGGCAAACCCGCCGGTTTCGTTACTCGACAGGTGAAAGGTTGGAGCGAGCGATGGCAGCGCTCGAAGACCAGCGAGTTGCTCGAGATCGATCGCGTGATTGATTGGCTCACCGATCGCATTCCGCCTGAACCTGATCCGGCGGCCGGGCGTCGCGCGACTCTTGTGCACAACGACTTCAAGCTCGACAACACGATGCTCGATCCGAACGATCCATCGCGAGTTGTTGCAGTCCTTGATTGGGAAATGTGTACGGTCGGAGATCCGTTAGTCGATGTAGGGATCTTTCTTTGTTACTGGGCGATGAAAGACGATCCCGAAGCGCGGCGCGAATCGATAAGCCCGGTCACCACAGAGCCGGGATGGATGAGCAGGCAAGACGTCGTCGAGCGCTACGCTGAAAAGAGCGGCCTTGATCTGTCGGGCATCGCATTCTATGAAGTATTCGCGTTGTTCAAGACGGCGGCGGTGCTTCAGCAGATTTATTATCGCTACGTGAAAGGCCAAACGCATGACGAGCGATTCAAGCATTTCGATCGCCGCGTGAGCGGGCTCGCACAGGCAGCTTCGGATCTCGCGGAGAGGTCTGGAATTTAAACCACGAAGTGTCGTAAGAGGGCAAGCTATCTACTCCTGGCAACCAGCGGGCGCGGAACGCCCGCGCTCATCTCACGGCTCGACGACTCTCGACGAGAGTTCACAGTTCTAAAGTTTGTATTAGCCGCCTGACTTCTTAGGATGTCAAGACGCCGTAGCCTTTACTACGCGATCGGCATTGATCAATGGCCGAATGGTGAGCGCTTTTAGTAAAGCGAGGTATGCGGCGACTGTGCCTGCCATCCGAAACCAGTCCCGGAAGATCCAAGCCTTTGCCATAGTGGTAATTTGATCGCCACTCAGTCCCGCACCTGCCCGCGCCATAAGCGGAATCACTCCCTTAGGCACGAAGTATATTTCGGTCCATACAAGCATCGCTAAGAACAAGAGTGTGCCCACGCCCAGCCACCGGCGTCGTGGGCGCTCCGGCCAGTTGAACGCAGCAGCCGCTATTACGAACAGAGCGGTGGGAGGAAGCACGCTGGCCCAGAACCTGCCAATCGAAACCGCTGCTTGCGTGCCACGGAAATAAGTCACAACCGAGTCGGGAAGTGCGCCACCCCACTCCGGGATCAAGGATATTCTCTGATACACCGACGCGCCAATGACTATTCCGACCAAAAGTAGAGCCATCCACAGAAGGACCTCACCTATTTTTTGACGCACCGACATAAGCTCCCTCCAGGAGTTCTAATTTATCTATCCGCCAATCAACTTTGAACGTCTGTATTTTCTCTTTCTTTTCTGTATAACGCCAAGGCTAAGCTGCCGGGCTGCCTGCAAGAAACATTGAAGCTCGGAAAGTCAGGATGGCGGCCCCGGTCAGCTTCAGCGGTTGGTTCGCCGGCGGTCGCTCATGGGGAAACGCGGCGGCCGTCAGCCCTGGTCAACTCATGCTGTTGGTCGAATGACCAACCCAAAGCCATTGTTCCACCCACGCTCCCATCGAATTCCCGGCCAAAACTTCGCTCGACCAAGCGCCGGGAGCGCGACGGGAGCGCTGACGTACACCGCGGTGCAGACGATGGCTGCCATCCTGCTAAACGCCCGCTCTACCAGCGCGCCAGCTGCGTGATTTGAATTAGGTTGCCGCAGGTGTCGTTCAGCATGGCGATGGTTGCGCCGGTCACCTGGGTTGGCGGCATGGTGAACTCTGCGCCGCGGGCTTTGATGCGCTCGTAGTCGTCCTTAACGTCGTCGGTGTAGAACATGGCGGCGCGCTGGCCCTGCTGAAACATGGCCTGCTGGTAGTCCTTGGCCGCCGGGTTGTCGTTGAGCGCCAGCTGCAGCTCGGTGCCGTCCGGGTCTTCGGGTGAGGCCACCGTCAGCCACCGAAACGGCCCCTGGCTGAAATCGGCCTTCTTGGCAAAGCCCAGCACTTCGGTGTAGAAGCGCAGAGCCTTCTCCTGGTCATCCACGTAGACGCTAGTCAGTTTGATCTTCATCGGTATTCGCTCCGTTTTGTCACGTTCGCGGTGTGTGCCGCGTCATTCTATTGACGGTATTGTACGTGTATGCATAGCACAGACAAGCCGACGAACCGTTGAGTTGACGCGGCCGCGCGAATTCAATCACGCATCGCCGGACCAATGATGATGTGAAACATGCTCCCGCCGCCCGCGTCAAACCATTAATGGGCGGCCCCGGTAGCAGTCACTGGTTAGCGTTTGGATTGATCGCGCCGCGGTGACATGTTGAGCAATTAATGAATCGCTCCTCTGGCTTTAGCTCAAGATTCTGCATCTTCATTAGCTGGTCATTGATCGCCTTATGCATGACCGCCATGTCGCGCGCCGCTCGTTTCGGTCGCTTGTCATCACTGGAGAAGTCTTGTTCGACGTGACAGTGCGTGCAGGCAACTCCAAGCGCTCGACTGTAACCGAGGTTCATGATTCGAAGAAATCGTCCCGCGGGCGTATTCTTGAGCCACTCGATCTGAATGTTCTTGAAAACCTTCACCGCGGGCTCATTTTCTCGCCCCGCAATTTTTCCCGAAAGGTCCTTCACGAAGCGATTGTTGATCTCTTGGTTAGGGTTTTCGTGCGATGTCGGAGTCGCAGTCGGTTGAGGATTCGGAGACGTGGATTGCTGCTCGGACGCAGATGCGAATGCGTGATGGTAGACCGCCACTCCGCAAACCAGAACCGCCAGCACGAACGCACCGTTAAGAATTTTCATAAGTTCTCCTATACCAGAGAAATTGAGGCCAGCCTAACGGCAAAGATCAGCGGGCGTGCCCTGAGTCGTCGGGAGTAATTGAAGCCTCCGCTGAGCGCGCACCGCTGCGTCGCGTGTTAGGCCGCAGTTCGTGGCAATTTACATCTTGGCTCACTTCAGTCTTTGTGATTGCTAAGAAATCTATTCACAGCTTCATTGAATGCCTCCGGGTTTTCTCGCGGCGAGCCATGTCCCGCGTTCGGGATTATCGCTCGTTCGGCTTTCGGTAGAAGTCGCGCAAGCTCCTCGTTTACCATCCTATGAATCTTGATTGTATTTTCACCAGTGACAATCAGAATAGGAATACTCAACCGCTTAACCTTATCTTTCGATAAGTTTGGGTAAGGATCGGCAGATAAGATGATGGCTTTGAAAAAGCGGGAGTTCTGCATGATAGCGGCAACACCTTGGGGCGGGAGGGTATCGAAGCTGGATGTTCCCGAAAGGCCATTCACAAAAATCCTCATAGCTCCTTTGTCATCTCCTGCCTTAAACGCTGCGGCGGCGGGCTCATGAATAGTTGTCATAAACTCTCTGTATATAGCCTCACCGTCTGGAGTGTCTCTCACCCACTGATGAACAGGCGGTTCTGCCAGAACCAGGCTGCGAACCATCTCAGGATGTTTGACGGCAAGAACCAACGCCGTGAATGCTCCGATGGATGTGCCTACAAGATGCACACGCCCGAGCTTGAGCTTACGGATGAATGCGGCTAGATCATTTGCTTCAACATATGCTGAATGGTTCTTTGCCGTGAGCGGGTTATTGTTCGGATAGTTGTAGCGGCGGCTGTAAGAGATAACACGGTAGTGATGAGAGAAAGCCTTTATCTGAGGCTCCCAAGAGCGGTAATCCCCTATACCTCCGTGGAGCAAAATGAGCGGCTCGCCCTGGCCCTGCTCGATGTAATGCAGTTCTACACCGTTGACGAGCAGCTTTATTGGTTGAAGGTTTTGGCTGGCTGGCTGTCCAAAAGGCAGTAAATAGAGCAACACTGTTAGAACAAGTTTCATGATAGAGCGCATTATCCTCTATTCATAGGAACGCCCCGGCCTCGCCGGGCCATGCAGTTTGGCATCGGCCGCAGCTCAAGGTAGCTTGTCGAAAAAGAGATACACGGCGGCAATCCTGCCGTCTCGGGCAATAATGAAATCAGTGCCGGCGTAAGCTGGCGCCTCACCGGGGCGGCCCGATACCCATTGGATCCGCCCGCCGTTGCCCAATTCCTCCGGCCCAACAATTGGCTAATATCGAAAGTCAGGATAAGTAGCCTTGATCGCGCCCGCGACGCGATCGATCTCGTCGCGGCCACGGTGGACGCCCCTGGGCTCGTAGAACACGCCGTCTTCGGTAAAGATCTCGTCGATGGCCGCGCGCCGACGCGCGGGGTCGTTTTCACCGAAGACGTCGTGAAGATTGCGGATGAGCAAGGTCGATATGCTGAAGGACATAGCTTGTCTCCTCTCAGCATCGAGTACGGCTTGGATGTCTCGACCCTGAAGTGCTCGATGCAGTGATCTGATCCAGGACAGCTGAATGCTCCCAATCATCACCCAAGCAGTCGGGCGAGTAACCAGTACCAAATCAACGCGCCTCCGCGGCCGAACGGTTGAGTTGAAGCGGCGCCGCGAATTCATTCAAGCATAGCCGAACCAATTATCTTACGAAAACACGCTCCCGCCGCTCGCGTCCAACGATTGATTCGACATTGTCATGCCTCGGCTTTCACTTGATCTTCTTTGCATGAATTTCCTGTCCGTCAACACGGTGATAGATATAACCGGTCACGTGGCTCGCTGCATCACGCGAAAACGAGATGCTTCCGAGGTCATCTTTGAAGAAAAACGTCTCGCCACCGGCAGGTAAACACTCGTCTGCATCCCCACCCATCTCTGACCACAGTTTCCCCTCTTTAACAATGATGTTATCCGTCGTGACCGGACGCTAACAGCGTAAGAGCCAAGAAGTGTGCCGCTGTGAAAAAGCTTCTGACAACGCCAGACTTATATTTCCTTACCACGTTCTCAACCTTCCTTGTTTGACTTAAGGAATTCATAGAATCCGCCAAATGCCAGAGTTGACGGGGCGTGCGCTCGCGACAGCTTGAAGAAAAAACGACATGTTGAGCAACGAGCGCCTCGCGTTCAACGAATTTGTTAGGCGGTCTTCGACTAGCGCTTCGGCTCCTCGTATAGTCCGAATTCGGTGCCCGCGGGATCCGCGAAAACGGCAAATGCGCCGGAACCTGGGGCGATGTCTGTTCTGGGCGTCAGCACCCTGCCACCGGCAGCCTCGATCTTTTTGAGAGTGCCCGAAATATCGTCCACCATGATGTATATGCGTGTCTGTTCGTCTGGAGTCCTGTCGCTCTCTTTCACCCATGTTCCGCTGACGCCACCCGTGTCATCGAACGCAAGCTCACCGTCGCCGCGCTTTCTCACGGTCCATCCAAAAATGCTGCGATAGAAACCAGCCGATGCTTCCGGCGTTATCGCCGGAATTTCAAGGTAACAGATCTTACCGTGTGACATATAGCTCTCCAATCATTTAATACTACTCAAACTCAAGGAAGCCGCCTAACGGCCGTGTTCAACTTGGCCGCGAACGGCCACATCCAGTCACTGCAAGAGATTCGCTCGCGGCTTCCGCAGCAACGCCTTGTTAGGCGGCGCCTGGATTAGCTGATTCAACTTCTTGTAGCCTACCTCAAAGATCGGATCATGATAGCGACTCAATCTGCTGTTCATTAAATTCACCAGCACGGGCGGCACGAAGTTCTCCCTCGGCGTCCCGTTGATGTGATTTAACCGCTCCCCCGCGTACGTGATCCCGATCTTCGTCTGCGGCAGTTGCAGATTGAAGACACCGCCGTTGAGACCGGCCATGCGCGTCCCGACCACCGTAGCTCTTTTCATTCCGTCCAACCCGACTGCCGTGCCTTCGCCCATGCTTGCTGTCCAGCGGTTGACGAGCACCACGACGGGCGCTTTATACGTCCAATCTCCCCTGGGCGAGACTTCTTTGATGTATGCCGGGGCGTGCAAAGGGACGACTTGTTGGTAGCCCATCCGGTGCTCGATCAACCGCCCCATGATCGGCTCCGCCACGTCTGTGTTTCCGCCCTTCGGTACGTCGCGTAAATCGAGCATCAAGCCGCGGCTGGTCCTCAAGCCAGCCAGCGCGGAATCGAACTGCGAAATAATGTCCGTCGAGATCAGATCGTTGATCTTGATGTAGCCTATCTGGCCGCGCAGCATCTTCCATTCGACTCTCGGCTCGTACCTGTAATTGTCAACAGTCGTCTGCGTCGGTAAATCCAACCTGTAAACTTTAACGATCCCCCGACGGTCTTTAGCGACGATGATTCTCGGTCTATCATGCGTCCCCGCCAGGACAGCCCTTAGCGCCCAGCTCCTCGCATCAATATTCACGGCCTTCAGCGATTTGGGGAGGCGACGACTGACGGCTTCTTCCACGCCTTCCCCGTTGACAGAAACAATCTCCATCCCGACTCTGAGCCCGGCCTGCTCTGCGCTTAACCCGCTTCGTACCTGAGTGATGACGGCCCGTCCCCCGCGCCACTCGGCCCACAGGTCAAGGCCGGTCGGAACAAGTCTGGGAGATGTTATAAGATTGATATTCAGGCTCGAATGATTGTCGTAAAGCTCGGCCAGAACTCTCTCAACTAGGGCGATAAACTCGCTTTTACTCCTAACATCGACGAGCCTGGGTCGATATAGTTCCCGGACTTTATTCCAGTCGCTCTCTTTTTTGTCGAAGTAAGCATAATTATCACGCAGGCTTGACCACAGGTAATCGAAGTCGGAAGTGTATTGCTCCTGGGAGAGGGATTGCTGCGCGACGGAGCTATGACAAAAGAGGCAGGCTATTATGAGAATGGATGTTACGTAGCGACTCAGAATATTTGCCACTATCTTCGCTTTCGCTGATGATCGAACGACGCCAAGCTTACTAAGCGAGCCGCCCAACGCCGCGCATTACCGTGCCGCGTAGTTTGCGGCTACAGTGCATGCGGTGAGTTCGGTGCGCCATTAATTCAACGAGGTCCACACGAATTTACCGGCTTTGTTAATGTAACCCCATTTGTCGGTGTCGCCGTGAAGTATATAGACTTCGCTGAGGTTGACCCACGCCAATCCATTAGAGAAGTTTCCGGGCTGAACGAAGATCGGGGGCAGAATTGTTTTCCCCTTTCGATCATCCGTGTCTAATTCTCTTTGAGATCTGACTATGCAAAAATAGACTCCAGCTCCCATAACCCCAACCGCTTATCAGCGAAGATACCTCCCGTATGTGTGCATCTCTCATCTATTAACTTTAATGGCTTTGGAAAACTAAACGGTGGCATTTGCAAGTTCAACCGTCGCCACTCGCCCGTCTTTATTTCCGCGTTCTCAACAAGTCCTACAAAAGTAGTAGTCAGCAAATACCTTGACTTGCTCTTCTTAAAATTTCGAATTGTTGCAAAGGCATCTTCAAAAGAGAAATGCACTAAGCAATCTCGGCATAGGACGGCCTCGGCCCGCGGTAATTCATCTTTGGTTATATCTAAGTTGATGAAACTTCTGATTTCGTTCCCGTACTTCTGTTGGTTTGTATCAACAAGCTCAGGCACTATGTCTATGCCTATATACCTGTCTAAGTCTACCTTCAGCTCTTTCATCCAATTAAAATCACCGCATCCAGCATCTAACAGTGACGTAACATTAATCTCCTTCAATAAAATGGGTATTTCGTCCCTGAATACTGATGTACGCAGTAATCCGGAACCCGGTCCGGAAACAGACTCCTCACCGCCCCAGGCCCGGCGATGATAAATATCAGAGAAGATGTCCTTCATCGCATTCAAACCCAAAAAGACCTCTACCGAGTTAACAAAGTAGACGCGTGATTCAACTCTCAGCGCCTAACGGTTGGGATGACCGGGCCGCGCACGTGACACTCAAGCAGCCTTAAGAAAGTCGGTTGCGCGGCTCCGGTCCAGCGCCTTGTTATGCGCGGCTTGCAACCTTTGCTTGATTGATTACCTTTATTTGTTTTCTTTGTTGTTTCGTGTTGAGATGTGCGAACAAGTAACACCATAGGGTTCATTACCCAGATATCGTTGCCACTCGTCGCGTGTGAGATTTCGAGTTAAGCGGGTACAAGCCTCGTTCATCAAATCCTCTGATCGCCACCTCGAAACTATTATTTCAGATGGATGCTCATTCGTCTTGACTCTCCCGGTGGCCCCTGTCGAAGTGACAATAAACTGGTCATTCTCGGCAAACATGCAAATTCGAACTGCTCCTTTATGCATGATCCGGCTCACCTCTTGTCCCGTTTGAATTTTCCATACACGGACAGCACCGGCTTGATCACCGGTAACTATGAAATTTTCATCGTTGCTGAAGCTAACTGCATGGATGGCCGTGTCTTGTGTTACGCTCGAAATCACTTTCCCCTTAGCCATATCCCAAATCTGAACGTAGTAAAGAGAGCCGACGAATCCCTCTCCATCTACTAATAAGTTTTTGCCTTTGCTGTGCGAAACGGAAACGGCATACCGGCCAGATGCGCTGAATGAAACCTGATCGATTGCGCCTTTTGGTCGCAGACTCTTCATTGGCTTTAAGGCGGGCAAAGAGAGTACGGAGAACTCGCTTGGCCGCGCATCATTCGTTGCTGCGAATAGATTAACTTCAGAGTTAAGCGCCAGCAAGCGCCTACCCATGTGTTTGTCTATGACTATAGGTTGCGCGAACTTCCCTGCGCCTATATCCCAGATTCTAAGGACGCCGCTGTCTGTAATTGTGATGAGGTAATGACCATCGCTACTGAAAAATAGCTGTCGCATACTCGCAAGCTCTAATGTTATTAGACCATTTTCGAAACCGGATCGGTCAGGGACTGCCTCATAACCATGAGATAGTCGTGCAATACGATTTCCAGTAGCTGTATTCCACAACCATACTTGGTCAAAGATACTGGTAGCCAGTATTGAGCCATCATGGCTGAACGACATGGGTCCAATCATACTGCTTCCCGATCCTGACCATTTTGCATCCGCTTCTGGGGAATTAACGTTCATTTCACCAACCGTCGTTATAGAGCGCGAGATACTGCTCGGGCGCTGATTCCCTCTATATAGTCCTTTTTTAGTATCATCAAGATAGATGATTGGAACGACTTCGTTTACCTGTGATGATTCGAAAAGATTTTGTTTTGTTCCATCCGTGCGACATTCTATCAACAAGGCGGTCTTTTCGAGATCATCATTATTAAACTCGTAACTCTGTCTATACCTATAGGGGTGAAACAATCTTGCGATCCTCTTGCCTTCGCCGACGGCCTGAATGTCTACCACTAGCGATTCGCCGATATCCTTTATCCTGCCGAATTTGGCAACGGCAAATCTGTTCCTATCCCTACTGAGCGCCATGTTCTCAATTCGGCCTCGATGTATTGTGTTCGGTATTTCCTCTCCCTCAGCAACGTCCCACATGCGGGCAGCGCCGTCATCACTGCTGACAGCAAGGGCCGTAGAGTCTTGGCTCAGTAGAACCTTGTCAACCTCTCCGCCATGTAGCAATCGCCTCGCAGGCTCGGCGGTATTGATCTCCCACACTCTGGCTAAACCATCAGCGCCAGCCGTTGCCAAGAAATTACCATTACTACTAGCCGCAATATCATTAACCTCTGTATCTTGTCCTGCCTGTGCAAAGGTTTCTCCGGTTCTGGCGTTCCACAGCCTCACATCGTCGGCATAGCTGCCCATAGCGACGTAGTGATCTCTGCCACAGAAGACAACACCTATGGGATTCTCTCGAAGGGGTTGTCTAGCAATCTCTCGCCCGGAACGTGCATCCCAGGTGCGTGTCGTACCATCCCTGCTTTGCGTCGCCAGAAGCCGTCCATCACCGCTGAACGCAAGGGAAGTCACTTCCGCGTCAAGTTTGGCGGAAAGCGTCCGGCTATAATCGCTCGTATCCCATACTGCAATCTCGCCGCCTTCAGAGGCTCCCGCCAAAAGTAGGCCATCTCTGCTGAAATCTACGTCCGTCGTTTTACCGCTTAACTTCAGATCGGTAATGATTCGGCTATTGTGCTCATCAATGCTCCAAATGTTAATTTTTCCGTCTTCTGCTCCGACAACGAGAGTGGGTGTCGTTGGGCTAAACTCCAGGTCATTAACCCATCCACTTTGAACAAGGCGCCCTACCCTCTTACCCGTTGCGGTTTGAAACACGTTTACTACGTGATACTGTGCTTCGTTATTTACATAGTTCGACACACCAGCGACATATTCATCATCAACGCTAAAGGAGACATGATAACGTGCATCGACAGCGCGCGGCGGCTCTTTGGTCTTCCACTTCCAGAGCCATATCTCTCCGCTCGTTGCGATAGCTAGATATTCATCACTGTGGCTGAATTTGATCTTGAAAGGAGTTTGAGTATACCCGCCTTGGGTTTTGTGGTTGAGGATTAGACGATTTAACTCACGCCCGGACTTTATATCAGATACTAGAATTGTAGCATCAGACGGATTGTCAGCCGTGCTGCTTGAGGCTAAATACTGTCCATCATGGCTGATTTGTACATGGTTGACTCCGAACTTGGCTTTATGGTCAATAGAAACCAGCGGGCTCAGCATTCTGCCCAAGGCGCTGCGCAAGGATTGATCGGCCTCAATACTGGGAAGATGCTTTATAGACTCAACCGCCAACAGTGTGGCAAGTTGTAGACGCTTTGGTTGCTCGATTAGGAGTTGGGATTGCGCGGCCAGCTGGCGCGTGAGCGCCAGCCGTCTTTTCTCCTCCGCAATGTCGCGCTGCTGTTTAGCAATCGTAGCCTGCCAATTTGCCTCGTCGGCATTGTCTTCAGCCTGTTTCTTCTGCTTTCTTGCTTCGTCAGCATTGTCTTCAGCCTGCTTTTTCTGCTTTCTTGCCTCTTCGGCATTATCCTCAGCCTGTTTCTTTTGCCTTTGAGCCTCGGCCTCATTATCTAACGCTCTTCTCTCATTCGCTTTTGCCGAATCACGTTGAACAAAAGCGAAGACGGTTAGGCCGGATAACACGAGCACGATACTTATTACGATTCCGAATGCGATTTGGAAGCCCCGGCTGCGAGCCTGCTTGCTAGCCAGTAGATATTCGGATTGCAGCGACGTTGGTTTTGGCAGCATCGTCGGGTGGAGACTGGTTTTTGACAACCATTCTTCAGCTTCTTTGAGCCCGTGTTTACGTAGGAGGTAGCTGGGATTACGATTGCTTCTTTGCCATGCTTCGGCATCGGCCAACAAATCCCTGTGCAACGGGAGAAGCTCAAAATCAGTGTTTATGGCTTCTACGAGCTTTTGAATCTCTGCTACAAAGTCATCTTCGTCTCGCAGAAATGCCCACTGCGGTTCGCGAACTTCTGGGGGCAATAGATTGTCATCTGAATAATTTCGATGAAGGATAGGAAAAACCCTCTTCTTCATCTCAACAGCAATATCAATCTCTTTTTTGCATGGACCTGAAACCGAAGATTCAGGACTAATCACAAATATGAAAGCATCAGACCCTCTAATTAAGAGCCGAAGCTGTTCGGCATATCCCTCCCCCCTTTCGAGTTGCCAATCGCCTCTCACATCAATTGATTTCAGTCTCAATGTTTCCGCCAAGCGCCGTACGAAGGCTTGATCTTTACGGGCATATGAGATAAAAGCCACGGCTCTATCTAAATCTTGTTTGGTATTGATGGGCTGTATATCTTCGTAAGACATAATTCCTCCACTAGGCTGTCGAGCGAAGTCCGAAACAACATTGTCAATTACAATTGACGCGAGAAATGGTCAAGTCTCTGCAAATTGCTTCGCCAGTAATTTAGCAGGAGCCGAAAAGCAAATAAAATGACGACAACAACATGAAATGGCCAGAACTTAATAATACTTTTATCCAGAACTTCCTTTCTGGATAATCCAGTCGAAGCCAACGACCGGACCAAAATGTTATTCTCCTCCCATTCAATAATCGCTCAAGTCTCCTGTCGTCTCTACCTGGAATTGCCAGAAGCGCCCTTTCTGTATATCTGGTCCGCGCTAATCAAACTCAGAGCGCGTCGGCCGGGCTGCGCACACCCCGACCACCTTTGTTCAACACGTGAGCGTATATCATCGTAGTGCTGACATCACTGTGTCCCAGGAGCTCCTGAATCGTACGGATGTCATAACCGTCCTCGAGCAAGTGTGTCGCGAATGAGTTTCGCAAGACATGCGGCGACGCGGGCTTGCCAACGCATACCAGAGTACTGTAGCTGGGAGCTTGCGTTACAACCTTCGTGTCCGGGCGCGACTATATACTCTACTGATCATCAGAGGCAAGCACGGCGACCGCATACATCAAGCACCCATCTCTTGCGCAGCGAGCTTGCTCGGTTATAAGCTGATTCACCGCCATCAATCATAGAAAAAGGAGCTCGATTCCATGAAAGTCTACGGCACTAAGGAGATCAGAAACGTTGGCATTGTAGGCCACGGCCACGCGGGCAAAACGTCGCTCGTCTCGGCGATGTTGTTTGACGCGGGGGCCACTAATCGATTAGGCCGCGTAGACGAAGGAACCACCACCACCGACTATGATGAAGATGAGATCGCAAGAAGGCTGACCATCATTAGCTCGCTCGCTTACTGCGAGTGGAATAACACCAAGATCAACATTCTGGATACACCTGGATTCGCCGCGTTCATACTCGATGCGAAGGCCGCGTTGCGCGCTTGCGACTCCGCGCTCGTAGTCGTCGACGCGGTCAGCGGCGTCGAAGTTCAAACTGAAAAAGCGTGGAGCTACGCCGAGGAGTTTGGCATTCCGCGGCTGATCGTCGTTTCAAAGATGGACCGTGAAAGAGCCGACTTCGAACAAGCCGTAGCCGGGATCACCGAAGCGTTCGGCCGTTCGGCGGTGCCGATTCAAATACCTATTGGACGCGAACACGATTTCAAAGGCGTCATCGACCTGATTCATATGCGCTCTTATACCTACGAAGCCGACGGCAGCGGCAAGGCCACCCAGGGCGAGGTGCCTGCTGACCTAAAAGCCGCGGCGGAAGCCGCTCGCGAGAAAATAATAGACGTGGTAGCCGAAAGCTCTGAAGCATTGATGGAGAAGTATTTCAACGACGGCACTCTCAGCGACGAAGATTTGATCCCCGGCATCAAGGCCGCGGTTACCGAGCGCCGTCTGTTTCCGATTCTGGTCGCTTCCGGTATTCCGAACATCGGCATACAACCGCTGCTGACTTCCTTAGTCGAACTGGCTCCGGCGCCGGATGAACTTGGAAATGCAAAAGGCCATCCCAATCCCGATAGCGACGAGTGGATCGAGCGCGAAATTCTCGACGTAGCTCCTTTCTCGGCATTGGTGTTCAAGACCGTTGCCGATCCGTTTGCCGGCCGCATAAACATATTCAAAATTTTCTCCGGGCACGTTAAGTCCGACGCGACCGTCTACAACATAACTAAAAACACCAACGAACGACTCGGCCCGCTCCACGTGATGCAGGGCAAGGCGCTCGAGAAGATTGCTGAAGCTCACGCAGGCGACATCATCGCGGTGACAAAGCTGAGAGAAACACACACCGGCGACACGTTTTGCGATAAGGCTTCGCCAATCGCTTATGAGACGGTTCACTTCCCAAGACCGGCGGTAGCGTTCGCCATAACGGCAAAGACACGCAGCGATGAAGACAAGCTTTCGCAAGCTCTTCACAAGATGCTCGAGGAAGATCTGGCGCTGAGGTTTGATCGCGATCCTCAAACGAATGAGTTCCTGCTGTCAGGTTCAGGGCAGACTCACGTCGAAGTCGCGGTCAACAAGTTGAAACGAAGATATGGCGTCGAAGTCGAGCTTCATCCACCGAAGGTCGCCTATCTTGAAACGTTCCGAGGCCGCGCCGAGATTGTCGGGCGTCACAAGAAACAAACAGGAGGCCGCGGCCAGTTCGCCGAAGCTACTTGCGTGTTCGAAGGGCTTCCGCGCGGCGGAGGATTCGAGTTCATCGACAAAATATTCGGAGGCGCGATCCCTCAAAACTGGAGACCCGCGGTTGAGAAGGGAATCAAGGACGCAGCCGCTCGCGGCGCCATCGCCGGTTATCCAATGGTTGACTTCAAAGTAGAGTTGATCGACGGCAAGTTCCACGCCGTAGACTCGGACGATCTCTCGTTTCAGATGGCGGGACGCAAGGCTTTTCGAACTGCTATCGAGCGCGTGAAGCCAGTGCTGCTCGAGCCGGTGATGAACGTCGAGATCACCGCGCCTCAGGAAACGTCAGGAGACATTCTTGGCGACGTCAACTCGAGACGCGGACGGGTCTCGGGAATGGACACCAAGGGGAACCAGGCGGTAGTGAAGGCTCAAGTTCCATTGTCTGAGATGTTGTCTTATCAATCGACATTGAACTCAATCACGGGTGCTCGCGGATCTTATACGATGGAGCTCGATCATTACGCCGAAGTACCCGCGCTGATCGCGCAGAAGATCGTCCAGAAGGCCGTTGAGGAAGGTCGCGTCCGGGTTGCCGAAGAGGAGTGACGCGGCGACGCGGAGACGCGGCGACACGGAGATGGGAAACATTAGGAGTTATAAGGAGCTTCGGGTATATCAATCCGCTATGGACGCGGGAATGCAGATCTTTGAATTAACGAAGGAGTTTCCGGTCGAAGAAAAGTATTCGATGGTGGACCAGATGCGTCGTTCCTCACGATCTGTTTGTGCGAACATTGCCGAAGCTTGGCGAAAGCGACGGTATCAGGCGCATTTCGTGAGCAAGCTTAGCGATGCAGAAGGTGAAGCAGAGGAGACGCGCGTATGGCTCGAATTTGCCAGCCGATGCGGTTATTTGTCTGAAGATATGGCTGTCGAATTAGACAACACGTACGACAAGATTCTTGCTCAGTTGGTGCGAATGATGAGTGACTCAGAACAATGGACAATACGTTGAGATACTCTGTCTCCGCGTCTCCGCGTCCCCGTGTCTCCGCGTCTTCAATCCTCCTCATTTTCATCGACGGCGTGGGGATCGGAACTCGCGGCGAGCACAATCCTCTCGACGGACTTGAGTCCGAATTCTTTTCCATCTTTCAAGGTGAGAAGCCTGCACTGCCGTTCGATGGAATGATCGCCGAAACCGACACGCGACTCGGGGTCGACGGCTTGCCTCAAAGCGCGACCGGCCAAACTGCAATCCTCACGGGAGTCAATGCCTCTAAGTTGATAGGCCGGCATCTGCACGGCTACCCTTCGCCTCGACTCAAGCAGGCTCTCGCTGAGCATTCGATCTACAAGAAGTTCATCGCGCGCGGACGTTCAGTTACGTTTGCCAACGCATATACCCGATCTTATGTAGACAACCCGCCGCGCTTCATTTCTGCCACGACCGTCGCGGCTCAGAGCGCGGGCTTGCGGCTTCGCATGCTCGAAGACCTTCAACGAGGTGAGGCTGTCAGTCACGACTTTACGAATAGGTTCCTGATCGAGAGGGGCTTTGAAGTCGATAGCTGTACTGCAGACGTTGCAGGCTCGCGACTCGCTCGACTCGCTGCGCTTCACGACTTCACGTTGTATGAGCATTTCATCACTGACCGCATAGGCCATTCGCAGAAGCGAGATCTGGCTCGCGATCATCTGACTTCGTTGACTCGTTTTCTGCGAGCGACACTCGAAGCAGCAGATCTTTCTCGCCAGACCGTCGTTATGACCAGCGACCACGGCAACATCGAAGACCTTTCAGCCAGGAGCCATACTTTGAACGCGGTGGCGACATTGGTATTTGGTCGCCGCCGCGAGTTCATTGCGTCTAAGGTTCGCTCGTTGACCGACATCACACCGGCTCTTGTTGCCGCGTTGTGAAAGACACCCGGCAAGCCCGCAGGTTGACATCAACAACACCGGTGAATTACGTTGTGTCTCTGTTTGAATCCGGCAGACATCGATGAAAAAATTCCGCAGTAGCCCATCAAGCAAAGCGATTACGGTTGTTCTGCTAGCGCTGCTCGCGTTGCTTCCCATCTCTGGCGACGCGCAGCGGCAAACGTCCGGCCGCGGACAGCGCGGGAGTGCCAATAGGCCGAAGCTCGTACTAGTCATAGTCGTCGATCAGTTTCGCTACGACTACCTCGAACGTTTCGGCGATCTCTTTGGAAGCGGCGGGTTCAATCGCTTGATGAATGAAGGCGCGCTCTTCACCAATGCGAATTACGATTATGTGCCAACATACACGGCTTGCGGGCACGCGGCGATCTTCACCGGATCAATTCCTGCTCAGAACGGAATCGTCGGGAACGCGTGGTTTGATCGCGAAGCCGGAAGAGTGCGGGTGATGGTCGCGGATGACTCGGCGCACACGATCACCGACAGCGGTATGTCAGCCAAGAGCGGCTCGGCAAGTCCCCGCTACTTGCTCGGGACTACGATCGGCGATCAAATGCGGCTCGCGAATAACTTTCAATCGAAAGTAGTCACGGCTTCGCTCAAAGATCGCGCGGCGGTGTTGCCGGGAGGCCAGCGACCCAACGGCGCGTTTTGGTTCAACGAGGCGAACGGCGAGTTCGTCTCCAGCGATTACTACTTCAAAGAATTGCCCGCCTGGGTCAGGAAGTTCGACACGACCGATCGTCCGGATAAATATTTTGGCGCCAAATGGGATCGCGTGCTTCAGCCCGATGCTTACAAGCGCGCTCAGGCTGAGAATCTTCCGATGCAACACTCATCGCTGGGTTCCCATTTTCCTTACGTCGTAAATGGAGGTGATGAGAAACCGGGGCTGAAGTTTTATACGACCTTCGAGTACAGTCCATTTGCGTCGGAGTATCTGGAAGAGTTCGCGAAGGCGGCGGTCGAGGGCGAATCACTCGGCGCGGACGGGTTTCCGGATCTGCTTTCGATAAGTTTTTCGTCTCCCGATCTGATCGGCCATCTTTACGGTCCCGACAGTCAGGAACTTGAAGACACATATATTCGATTGGATCGAGTTATCACCGACTTGTTGAATTACATCGACAAGAAGGTTGGACTCGCAAACACGATCATCGCAGTCACCGGCGACCACGGCGTTGCGCCGATTCCGGAATACGCGAAGTCGAAGGGCTTTGACGCCGCGCGGCTGCCGGGTCACGAAGTGATCGATGCCGTGAACAAGGCTCTGGGAGCGCGTTTTGGGGAAGGCAAGTGGGTAGCGAGCTTCGTCAACGATCAGCTCTACCTCGATCAAAAACTAATCGCCGACAAGAAAGTCAACCCCGCGGAAGCGGAACGAATCGCAGGCGAGGCAGCGCTTGCGTCGCCCGGCGTGGTGAATTATTTCACTCGAACGCAAATCGTCGAAGGCCGAATGCCGCCGGGACCAATCGCGAGGAGAGTTTCAAACGGATTCTTTCGCTCACGCTCCGGTGATGTATGGTTGGTGACGAAACCGCTGTGCTTCTTTGTTGAAGGAGATCTCCCAACCACCCACGGTTCCGCTTACAACTACGACACGCACGTTCCAGTGATCTTGTTTGGCGGAGGCGTGCGGCCGGGCCGGTACAACGCGGATTGCTCTCCCTCTGACATCGCTCCCACTCTTGCGGCCTTGCTTGGTGTTGAACCGCCCTCGAATCGAACCGGCCGTGTATTGGTTGAAGCATTGGCCGCAACAGTTCAGGAAACGAGAGCTGAAGCAAGGTGATCGTGCAGCACCTCACAGAACTCAATAAGTATCTTCATCGCTGGGCAGCGTGTCTGGTCATCGTCACGTTATGGCTCTGTGCAGCTTCAGCAAATCCTTCTCAACGGCCCGCGCAAAAGAAAGCCGATGCCAGGAAGACGACACCGCCGACGGACGATTCGTCACAGGTCCTTTCGCCGCGCGCTTCGCTCGATCGGGCAAAAAACGCCGCGACTCAACAAGAGCGAATCGACTTGCTGGAAAGGTTTATTGCCGCCAATCGCGCTTCAGAATTCGACGGTGAAGCGCGCGAGGCGTTGATGCGTGAGTACGCGCTCAAAGGCGAGCAATCTCTGAGGGAAGCAAACGCTCAGGCTGCGATGCAAGCCTTCAGGCTGGCGTTTCGCGCCGCGCCTGCCTTGATTAATGACCTGATCTTCGGGCAGTACATCTTTCCTATGCCGATGGCGATGAACGCATTCGGCTACCGCGTCGAGTCGGCAGATTTGATGAAGTCTTTCGAGTCGCGCTTCGCTTCCGAGCCAAATCGGCTTGTCGAGATCGGTTTCTTCTACGTTCAAATCGAAGCGCCGTTTGAGGCTGTGCGCGTGCTCGAGCGAGCTGTGGAGCTCGCGCCTCAGGAACACCGCGCACACAACAGTCTCGGGACGGCTTATCTGATTAGTCTTCGACTGGACGATGCGGCTTCAGAGTTTCAACGAGCGCTTGCGCTCGACTCGACCGATGAATATGCGAACCTGAACCTCGGCAATCTTAGTCGAGCGACCGGTGACTATGAAAAAGCGGTTTCTTTTTACCGCAAGCAGATCGCAATCAAATCCGATGACGCCGAAGCGCACGGCGGTTTGGCGATCGCTTGCCTGGCGCTCGGACGCGACGAAGAAGCCGCTCCTGAGATCAAACGCGCCGAGGAGCTAGCACCAACAGACTATCGCTTCCTGACGCAGCTTTGTTTGTTCTATGTGACGCGCAAGAAGCCGGCGCTTGCCCGCCCGCTGATCGAGCAGGCTGCTCGCATCGAGCCTCGTTATGCGTGGGGCTTCATCGCTAAAGCAGAAACTGACGCGCTTGAAGGAAAGTTCGGCGACGCTCTTGCGACACTGATTGGCGCTCAAGCACAAGCCAGCTTTGCGACACTCACCTTCTCGTTGGCGAAGGCTCTGATGGCTTTGGACGGCTACGATCAAGCAACGGAAGTCATGCGCAAGTCGTTCTCGATCAACGATGACGGCGAGTTTGAAACGTTGCTTGGAGGCGCGGTGAAGGCTAGGTCAACGAAGCTTGATTTGTTGTTGGAGAAAGAGAGACAGGCGGCGCTGTTTTTGAACTTCGATCCAACGACGCCGTTCCAATACCGCTTAGCGGAATCGATTGCCAGAATCGATCACTATTCGAAAGTAGCGCTCGCGGCGAAGAAGCCTGCAACCCAAGCTGCCGTTCGCAAACGCAACCGGCCTCCGGACGCGAAGGCTGCTCAAGACAGCGATGAACAAGCCGGAACCAGTCGTCCGCGCCGCGTGACCAGCGAAGTTGCGTCCATGGCTGAGCTCTCAGCCGGTCGCGATTCAAGCTTGCCGGGGATGACTGAGCTTCTTCGAGCGATCACTATCTTCAGTACACTTGATGATGGGCGGCAGGCGTTCCGAATGGTTTGGTGCTCTCGCAAGCTGACTGAATCGGATCTCGCGCTTGACGCGGCGGAACAACTTGCGCGTCGCGCGATAGCGCTCGCGGATACCGCAACCGAGCCCGCAGGCTCGATGCGAGATGCGCCGACGCTCGATCGCGAAGGACGCCGCGCGATGTTTCTTGGGCGAGCTTATGACGCACTCGGCTGGGCGTTGTTCAAGAAGGGCAATACTCGAGGCGCACTCGACAACCTGATAAAAGCGGTTGATTCATATCCTGCGAGTCTCGATCGCAAGACTGCGCTCTGGCATCTTGCGATTGTGACGCAGGAAGCGGGCGACGATAAACGCGCGCTTGATCTTTACATCGCGAGCTACGATCCGGGCTTGCCGACAGCTTCGGTGAGACGAGCGCAGATTGAAGCGTTGTACAGAAAAGTTAAGGGCTCGCTTACCGGTCTTGACGAAAAGCTCAGGCAGCAATGAAGCACAATCGCGACACCGATGCTGCGTGGCTATACCACAATCTGACGAAGCATTCGTATCAGAGCATTCGAGCTGACCGCCACTATCTCGATTGGACCAACCAACCAACCCCATTCAAGATCTACGCTGATATCGAACCGATACCCTTGCCACGCTCGCTGGTTCAGACATGCGCTCCGGCGCTTGAGGTAATTGCCTCAACCGGCGTCGAGTTCTCGGTTGAGAAGAAACCTGACTTGGCCAGACTTGCAAGTATCTTGTATTACTCAGCCGGAGTGACTAAACACAAAACATATCCGGGCGGTGAGCTTTACTTTCGAGCCGCGGCTTGCGCAGGAGCGTTGTATCCGACGGAAATTTACGTCGTTTGCAGTGACTTGGATGGTCTCAACGCAGGAGTCTATCACTTCAACCCCGGTGATTTTGCCTTGAGACAACTGCGCGAAGGCGACCTTCGAGGTGTGTTGTCGCGAGCGAGTGGCGCCAGGCAGCGCGTCGGCAGCGCGCCGGTCACGCTTGTGTTTACTTCTATGAGTTGGCGCAGCACCTGGAAGTATCGCGATCGCGCTTATCGATATCATTTCTGGGACAACGGAATGATTGTGGCGAACGCGCTCGCGATGGCCACGGCGCACGAGTTGCCGGCCGAGGTCGTGATGGGATTTGTCGAAGTTGATATGAACAAGCTGATAGGAATCGACGGTCAGCAGGAGCTCGCGTTGAGCTTGTTGGCGCTCGGACATTCGAATGAGTCTTTGCCCGACTGTCAGCCCATTGAAGAGCTGCCGGAAATCAACTTTGGCGTGATCCCGATCTCTCAGTCACCTGTCGACTATTCTTCAATTCTCGCCATTCACGAAGCGTCATCGTTTGCGGATGCCGACAGAGTGCGAGAGTGGCGAGGCGTGACATTCAATTCAGTCATCGCTCCGATCGAAGGCGAAACAATGCCACTCGTTTTGGCAGCCGACCAGGATTTGCCGATGGATTCCATCGAAGATGTGATTCAGCGACGCGGGTCAACGCGACGATTCGCGCGCAAGCCAGTGCCGTTCGCTGACCTGTCTATCATAATCGATCGCGCGACACGAGGCTTCACCGTTGACTTCTTACAGCCCGACCGCCGCGGCTTGAATGATATCTACGCGATAGTTAATCGAGTTGAGGGTCTGTCTCCGGGCGCCTATTTCTACCGCTCCGAAGATCGCGCGCTCGAGTTGCTGAAGCCGGGCGACTTCAGCGAGAAGGCTGCGTATCTAACGCTTGGGCAAGACCTCGGAGGAGATGCATGCGCGACATTCTTCTTCATGGCTGATCTGAAACGGGTGCTCGAAAGCTACGGCAACCGCGGATATCGCGCTGCGCAGATGGAGGCGGGAATAGTCGGCGGCAAGATGTACCTCGCCTCCTACGCTCTCAGGCGCGGCGCAACGGGTTTGACGTTTTACGACGATGACGTAACGGAATTCTTTTCGCCTCACGCTGCCGGGAAAAACTGTATGCTTGTGGTGTCAGTAGGCATCCCCGGCAGGCGGCCACTCATTTAGCATACCTCTTCAGTCAACGCCGATATGACAAGTGCCAAAGTGAAGTCTATCCTTCTTCCATGCTCGGCGCCCTGATCATCGACAAACCTGAAGGCATCACCTCTCACGGTGTTGTAGCTCGCATTCGTCGCGTTGCAGGAACGCGGCGCGTTGGACATGCCGGGACGCTTGATCCTTTTGCGACCGGCGTGTTGGTCGTCTGCATGGACCGAGCAACGAGGCTCGTTCAGTTTCTAGTCGGCCTCGACAAAGAGTACATCGCCAGAGTCAGACTTGGTTACGCGACCGACACTCAAGATCGAACGGGGAAACAGATCACTCCGCTTCGTACATCAAACGAGTTGAGCCTCGAAGACCTTAAACAAGTCCTGGATGAATTCACCGGCACTCAGCCTCAGATACCCCCGATGTTCTCTTCAAAGAAGGTGGATGGTGAGAGGCTGTATCGAGCGGCGCGAGCCGGACGCGAAGTCGAGCGAGAACCGGTCAGCGTGACGATTCATTCGATCGAGGTTATCAATGATGTGGAGCCGGCATTGGACATTACAGAAGACGGCACAGCGGAGTTTTCAATGTCGGTGCGGTGCGGGTCGGGTACTTACATCCGAACGCTCGCTCACGACGTTGGCGAAAGGCTTGGCGTAGGCGCGCACCTGGTAGAGCTTCGACGAATGGCGGTCGGTCATTTTCGCATCGACGATGCATTGAAGCTGAGCGAAGTGGAACCGATGTCCCGAGACGAGGTGGCTCACAAGCTGATTAGTCCTTCCGCAATGCTTGCGCATTTGCGGGCGCTGAACCTTGAGGATGAGCGAGTCGCGATGATATCGAACGGACGATCGATCTTGCTGCAAGAACACGAAGCGGCGTCGATCAATGATTGCGACGCGCCAATCAGGTTATGCGATGCAGCGGGCCGGCTTGCGGCCGTAGGCGATTATGATTCTCGGCTTAAATTAGTGAAGCCGCGCGTCGTTCTGGCCGGCGAGGTTGTAGATCGTCTCAGGTGATTGGGCGAAAAATGGAGGCGAGATAGCTCACTTGCAGCTTGTGCTATAATGCCGCCAGAAGCTTAGACGCTGAGACTGATCGTGAGTTCAAGCTTGTTTTGACAGATGCTTCGCTTTGATTTATCGAGGTTGAGCGTGCATCCAGTTCAGGCACGCGCGGTCGGGGTTCGATTCCCGGCAGTGCGCTCACAAGCGTGCAGACTGAGTGTCGTCCTAACTCTCGCATTGACTAAGCCGCAGAAGCCGTTCGATATTGGCCCCCGCAGGAATGGCTTCGGAGAACAGCGATTGGAACACAAGGCAGCGCCTTACCAGTCGGCATTTTGAATCGATCCGGAGGTAGACATGGGAGAGAACAAAATGAACCTGAGCGACCTCCTCGAGACTCACCGTCGCGACCGCGAGCGGCTGGCTTGGGAAGGATCATTTCGTGACTATTTCGAGTTGGTGACTCAGAACTCAAACATCTCAAAACTGTCGCACGCGCGAGTCTGCGACATGATTCTTGCCGCGGGCGTAGAGAAGATCAACGAAGGATCGCGGGACGAAATTGTAAAATACAACTTTTTTAGCGAAGAGCTTTTTGGCATCGAAAGGCCGATCTCGAAAATCGTCGAGTATTTCAAATCGGCCGGGCAGCGACTCGAAGTCCGCAAGCGCATACTCTTGCTTATGGGACCGGTCGGCGGTGGTAAGTCGACCATCGTCACCATGCTCAAGCGAGGCCTCGAAAGGTGGTCGCGCACAAGCGACGGCGCCGTCTACGCCATCAAAGATTGCCCGATGCATGAAGAGCCTCTGCACCTCATTCCTCCGGAGCTTCGTCCCGAGATCGAAAGACACTACGGCATCTACATCGAAGGCGAGTTGTGCCCGCAGTGCCGTTACAATCTGGAACACGTCTATCACGGACGCCACGAAGACGTACTTGTGCATCGCATTGTGTTTTCAGAGAAGGACCGAATCGGTATCGGCACTTTCGCGCCGTCTGACCCGAAGTCTCAGGACATCACAGAGCTGACCGGATCGATCGATCTCTCAACGATCGGCGAAGTCGGAGTCGAATCCGATCCGCGAGCCTACAGGTTCGACGGCGAGCTAAACATTGCCAATCGCGGATTGATGGAATTCGTCGAAATGTTGAAAGTCGACGAAAAGTTTTTGTACAGCCTGCTCACGTTGAGCCAGGAGCAGAACATCAAGACCGGCCGCTTCGCTTTGATCTATGCGGACGAAGCCATTCTTTCGCACACAAACGAAAACGAATATGCGGCTTTCGTCTCCAATCGAAAGAGCGAAGCGCTTCAGGACCGAATCATTATGATTCGGGTTCCGTACAACTTGAAGGTCTCACAGGAAGAACGCATCTACGACAAGCTGCTCAAACAGTCGGATGCTTTGCGCAATATTCACATCGCTCCCAACTCGCTGAAGATCGCAGCGATGTTCGCCGTTATGACGAGGCTTGAAGAGCCCAAGAAAGCGAACATTGATATCGTGAAGAAGATGAAGCTGTACGATGGCGAGGACGTCGAGGGATTCAAGTCGAAGGATGTTCGCGAGCTTCAGGAGGACACCGTTCGTGAAGGCATGGACGGCATCAGCCCGCGCTACATCATCAATCGGCTTTCAGGCGCGTTGGTGCGCGATAACATTACCTGCATCAACCCGATCGACGCTCTGCGGGCTATAAAAGACGGCTTCGAGCAGCATTCGGGTATTTCCTCAGAGCAGCGCGATCGCTACTTGAATCTCGTCTCGGTAGCGAGAAGGGAATACGACGACATCGCAAAGAACGAAGTTCAACGCGCGTTCGTCTATTCGTTCGAAGAGATGGCGAAGAGTCTTTGCGACAACTACCTCGACAACGTCGAAGCTTATTGCAACAAAGAGAAGTTGAAGGACGCGATCACCGAAGAAGAAATCGAGCCCGATGAAAAGCTGATGCGCTCAATCGAAGAACAAATCGGCATCAGTGAAAACGGAAAAAACACCTTCAGGCAGGAGATTCTGATTCGGATTTCGAGTCACGCGCGAAAGGGCAAGCCTTTCGAATACAAGTCGCACGAACGGTTGAAAGAGGCCATCGAGAAGAAAATATTCTCTGATCTGAAAGACGTGGTTAAGATCACGACTTCCGCGAAGACGCCCGACGCTGATCAACTTCGCCGGATAAACGAAGTGATAGACCGCCTCGTGACGCAGAACGGGTACTGCACTGTATGCGCCAACGAGCTGCTGACGTACGTTGGAACGCTGCTTTCGCGGTGAGCGCGGACGAATTTGGATTTGCTGCTTACGCCCGTACCGCTTCCGGCAGGTGCGGGCGAAAATTTATTACCAACTGAACCTGAGGCTCTTATGTCCGTCCAACGAAACGACTGGTCGCTTCAACGCAAAGGTCAGATCGATCAGGATCGTCACAAAGAGAGAGTGCGTGACGCGATCAAGAAGAACCTTGGCTCGATCGTCTCCAACGAGTCGATCATTCTCTCGGACGGCAAGCGCGTAGTCAAAGTTCCAATTCGGTCGCTCGACGAATACAAGTTCCGATTCGACTACCGCAAGAAAAAACACGTGGGTACCGGTGATGGTGACACAAGCGTTGGCGATGTAATCGGCCACGAAGGAATCCCCGGTCAGGGACCGGGCGGCGGACAGGGCGCGAGCGATCAACCGGGTCAGGAGTACTACGAAGCCGAAGTCGACATCGATGAAATCGCGAAACTGATCTTCGAAGATCTTCATCTGCCCTATCTCGAAGAGAAGGCCAAACACGCCGTTCCTTCAAAGACTACAAAGTTCACCGAGATTCGCCGCGCCGGAATTCTGTCCAATCTAGACAAGCGCCGCAGCATAATGGAAAACATCAAACGCCAGGCGCGCGAGACCGGACACGCTCAGATTGGCCCGTTCAAGAAGGAAGATCTTCGATACAAAACCTGGGAAGAACAGATGACCTTCGAATCGAACGCTGTGGTCATCGCGATGATGGATGTAAGCGGCTCGATGGGCGAGTTCAAAAAGTACATCGCCCGGTCATTTTATTTTTGGATGGTGCGCTTCTTGAAGACCAAGTACGACAACGTGAAGATTGTCTTCATCAGCCACCACACGGAAGCGAAAGAGGTCACCGAAGAGCAGTTCTTTACGCAGGGCGAATCGGGCGGCACCGTTGTTTCTTCCGCGTATCGTCTGGCGCTCGACATTATCGACGAGCGCTTTCCCTCGCGAGACTGGAACATTTATCCGTTCCATTTTTCGGATGGCGACAACTACTATTCCGACAACGATGAAGCGGTCAAGCTGGCCGACGATTTGATTTCGACTTGCAATTTATTCGGCTACGGCGAAATCGGCGAAGAAGGCGCATCGAGCTACCGGCGCTCGTCGGGCGCGCTCCTGTCGATTTTCAAAGACAGGTTGAGCAGTCAGGACAGATTCGTCGGCGTGCGTATTGATGATAAGGAAGATGTCTATCCGGCTCTTAAGGAATTTTTCGGAAAGCGCGGCGAGACGGCATAGCTTGTAAGGGCGTCCCTCCGTGGGCGCCCCTCGTTTGTTTCCAGGCTCATCAATCTGCGAGGAGGGGCGCCCACTGAGGGACGCCCTTACAAGTCGATAGACCATGGTTGATAAGGAAGTACAGGAACTCGAAAAGGCAGTGGACCAAATCTGGGACATTGCCACAAAGAAGTTCGGGCTCGATCCGTTTCCTGTCCGCTTCGAGATCGTTCCTGCCTCGGTAATGTACGAAGTCGGGTCGTATGCCTTGCCGGGGCGGTATTCGCACTGGACCTTCGGCAAGGCCTATCATCGAATGAAGATGATGTACGACTTCGGTCTCTCGAAGATCTACGAAGTCGTCATCAACTCGAATCCCTCGTACGCTTTCCTTCTCGAAACGAATTCGCCGACTCAAAATAAGTTAGTCATCGCGCACGTTCTTGGTCACATCGATTTCTTCAAGAACAACTTTTACTTTTCGAAGACCAACCGAAGAATGGTTGACGAGGCTGCTCTGCACGCTCGGCGAATGGGCGAGTACGAATTCAAGTACGGTCGAAAAGTAGTTGAAGAATTCCTTGATGCGGTGCTCTCGATAGAAGAGCACGTCGATCCGAATTTCTTCATCAAGAGAGCGCACGAGGATCGTGACAAAGAAGCCGAAAAGAAACGGAGGCGACCCGAGGGACGCTACGACGATCTCCTTTCGGTGGAAGAACGCGAAGACTTGAACAAGGATTTCGGCGATGAAGGCGACAATCGCAAGAGCAAGCAGGGTATTGAGTTGCCCGAGAAGGACCTGGTTTACTTCATCATGAAAAACTCGCCGTCACTCGAGTCCTGGCAACGGGATGTAATGGCGATGTTGCACGAGGAAATGGAGTACTTCATTCCTCAGCTTCAGACGAAGATCATGAACGAGGGCTGGGCAAGCATCTGGCACTCTCGAATCATGCGAGAGATGGAGCTGCCGACCAGCGAGCACCTCGAATTTGCGGAGCTGCATGCGGGAGTGGTCTCGCCGCACAAAGGCCAACTCAATCCGTACTATCTCGGCTATAAAATTTTTGAGGACATCGAAAAGCGCTGGAACAATCCTACAGATGAAGATCGCGAGAAATTTGGCAGGCGCGGGAATGAGGGGCGCGAAAAGATTTTCGAAGTGCGCGAGCTTGATAATGATATTTCATTTCTGCGCAACTATCTGACCGAAGAGCTTTGCGAGGAGCTCGACCTGTTCGTCTATCAACTCGTTGACGAGGAAGACTGGACGGTCACTGAGAAGAAGTGGGAACGCGTCCGCGATCAGCTTGTGGCCAACATGACCAACTTCGGCTTTCCATATATCGAAATCGTCGACGGAGACTACGACGGCAACCGCGAGTTGTACTTGATGCACCGCTACGAGAACGTCGAGCTCGATATGAAATACGCTCGCAAGACGCTTGAATACGTTTACAAACTTTGGGGCAGGGATGTGCATCTGGAGACGCAGGTTGACGATGAAACGATGGTCCTTCACTACAATGGCGTCGAGCACGACGAAGATTGAAATGTCGAACTTGAACTGTGCTGATGCTCCGCGTATTGTTTACCTTCCTTAAAATCAAATCGACGAGGAACTCAATGCATCGTGTAATGCTCTTTGTAGTCTCGCTTATTCTAGTGGTGTGTCTTGCAGGAGTACTCGCGCCTCCTGCTTCCGCGTGGGGCGAAGAAGGCCACCGCTACATCAATCGAGTCGCAGCCGACCATCTGCCCGAAGACATGCCTGCCTTCTTTCGCAACTCTGGCGTTCGACTTTCATTCCTGGGGCCGGAGCCAGATCGCTGGCGTGACTCCAAGGAGTTGTTCAAAGCGCTCAGCGAGGTCAACGGTCCGGATCACTTCATCGATATGGACAAAGCCGAGAACTTCGAAGCGCTTCCAAACGATCGATATCTTTACGGTGACTGGCTGCGGGCCCACGGCAAGGAGCCCAAGGACATTGGCTTCCTTCCTTATTCGATTCTTGAAGGCTTTCAGAAAGTTCAGGTGCTCTTTCGACTATGGCGAGAACCGCAGCATGAAGCGGAACGGGCGCAGATCGAGCAGAACATTGTTTACTATGCGGGCGTGCTCGGTCACTACGTCGCGGACGGCTCGCAACCGCTCCACACATCGATTCATTACAACGGCTGGACGACGAGTTCAAATCCTGAGCTCTTTACTCGCGAGCCACTTCATTGGCGCTTTGAGGGAGAGTACGTGAAGGCGCAGGTCAGGGCTGAAGACTTTACAGGTCTCGTCAAGACGGCGACGAAGCTGCAAGATCCGTTCGCCGACATCGTCAAATACTTGATTGATTCATATAATCACGTACCCGAACTTTACAGACTGGAAAAGACCGCGCGGTGGGAAGGGAACAATCGAAATCCTGAATCAAAGAAGTTTGTACAAGAGCGATTGGCTGCCGGATCGCAAATGCTCGCAAACCTTTGGTACACGGCGTGGCTGGGTTCGGCCAATATCAGATCAGAAGGTCGTTAGAGCAAAATAATCTTGGCTCAGAAAAAAATCAGCAAAGCGGCCCTTCTTAGGCGTTCAATCAATGGCAGAGGCGCTCGAGCCAGAGCACGGGCTGGAAACGTTAGCGATTCAAAAATCTTGAGCAGCCTCTGCCGTTTGCTTTTTCTGAGAAAGAGACCTGAAATCCGAAGGACGCGTCTCCGTGTGCACCCTTTCGAGCTTTGCACAGGTCGAGTCACTGCGAAGATCATCGCAACGCTGGCACTGCTGACGGTTCCAGTCCAAACGATTTCCGCTGCTGATAAATCCTACCTTACATCGGCGCTCGAAGCTGCAAACTGGATAAGGTCTTCTGCTATTCAACTCGATCAGGGCAAGGTCTGGCCCGCAGACCCGCTCGACGTGAAATCGGTCAACGACACGCTCTATGCCGGAACCCCTGGAGTGATCCTCTTCTTTCTTGAGGCCTACCGCTCAACCGGCGATCGGTCTTTCTTGAAGGACGCTCGCGCCGGAGCCGATCACCTACTCGCGACACTTACCAATGAAAAGGAATCGGGTTTGTATGAAGGCATTGCGGGAATCGGCTTCGCGCTGACAGAAACCTTCAAAGCTACGAGTGATCCAAAATACAGACAAGGTGCGCAACGTTGCGCTCATTTGCTGGGCGAGCGAGCTCGGAAGGCGGGTAAGGGAGTCGAGTGGAACGACACGACTGATATTATCGCGGGAGGCGCAGGTATTGGCTTGTTCCTCCTGTATGCCTCACACGAGCTCAATGAACCGGCGCTTCGTGATCTTGCAGTCGCCGACGGTCGTCGCCTGATTGAACTGGGCCTATCCGAACAAGGTGGAATGAAGTGGAGGATGAGTCCGAGCTTCGCGCGGTTGATGCCCAACTTTTCACACGGCACCGCTGGTATCTCATACTTCTTGGCGACGCTTTATCAGGAGACAAAGAGCCGCGAGTTTCTCGAAGCCGCGCTCTCAGGCGCAAAGTATCTTGAGGCTGTCGCAAAGACGGATGGCGATGCGTGCTTAATTTTCCATAATGAACCCGACGGCAGGGATCTCTACTATCTTGGATGGTGTCACGGACCAGTCGGCACTGCGAGATTGTTTTATCGGCTTTATCAGGTCACTGGTGACGGCCAATGGATGGCTTGGGTCAAGAAGTCAGCGCGGGGAATAATGGCTAGCGGGATTCCAGAGAAGCAGACGGCTGGTTTCTGGAACAATGTCAGCCAATGTTGCGGATCCGCAGGTGTAGCGGAATTCTTTTTGAGCTTGTATCGGATCACGCACGATAAAACTTACATAGATTTTTCGAAACGAGTAACAACACAGTTGCTGGCGAAGGGCACGCGTGAGAGTAGCGTGATTCGTTGGATACAGGCGGAGCATCGCATCAAGCCCGATTTGCTTATAGCACAGACCGGCTACATGCAGGGTGCGGCAGGAATCGGAATGTTGCTTCTTCACCTCGACGGGTTTCAGCGAGGCAGGAAGCCGTCGATCATCTTTCCGGACTCGCCGTTTTGATCAAACCTCGGATCATTCTTCCAGCGAATGCGCATTTGCTGATCGACGAGTTCATGCCCGTCTACGATGTCAGCGAGTATCACGAGACAAGAATCAGAGCTGAGATCGAAGCAGTTTATGATGCGCTGTGGAACGTCGATCTTGGAAGCTCGCTTATTGTTCGAGCGCTTCTGCGAATACGCGCCCTTTCGTCCTTGTTCAAGGGCCATGCAAAACGAGATGTGAAGCTCAACCTCGAAACCTTGTTGAGGAGCAGCGGTTTCGTCTTGTTAGGTGAAGCTCGGCCAAGCGAGATCGCGCTTGGCCTCATGGGTCAGTTCTGGCGACTCTCCGGTGGAACGTGCGCGATACGCGCAAATGAATTCAAAGTCGTCAGCAAGCCAGGATTTGCAAAAGCAGTCTGGAACTTTTCGCTTGTCGAAGCAGGTGAAGGCCGCACGAGGCTTGCGACCGAAACTAGAGTCCTTTGCCCGGACAAAACAAGCAAGAGACGATTCGGGATGTACTGGGCTCTGATCGCGCCTTTCAGCGGACTGATTCGTCGCGAGGTTCTGCGGACGATTCGACTTGAAGCCGAGCGAGCTGCATCAGTCGATTGAAGCGGAAAGTGCACAATCTTGACAAAGCATGTCACCTCAGATAGGTTTCGTTTTGCGAGAGTTACCTCGAGAATCAATCTTCCTCCGGGTTAAGCATGAAAGTCTGCCCGCATTGCGGCCAAGCCTTCGACGATCAAACTGAAGTCTGCTCCGCCGACCGATCTCAGCTACTTTTGATTGAAAATGAGTCCGACGCAATGCTCGGGAGACTGCTCGACGGACGCTACAGGCTCATTCGCAAGATCGGACAGGGCGGTATGGGTGCGATCTACCGCGCCGTACACATCGAGAATCTTCGCATCTGTGCAATCAAGTTGATGACCAGTTTGTCTCCCGGCAAAGACGATGCGATCGCTCGATTCAAACGCGAAGCCAGGAACTCGGTTCGCATCGACAGCGTTCACGCCGTGACTGTCTACGATTCGGGTGAGACCGATGAAGGCCTTCTCTTTCTTGCGATGGAGTTCATAGATGGCAAGCCTCTGTCGAGAGTCATCGCCGAACAACGTGTTCTGCCAATCGAACGTGTGATTCACATAACCAATCAAATCGCCGAGGCGCTTGCAGCAGCTCACGCGTTGCCGATGATCCATCGTGATCTCAAGCCCGACAACATAATGATTACGCGGAAGGGCTCAGACAGCGACTTCGTTAAGGTTCTGGATTTCGGAATAGCGAAGGCGCTTACCGAAGAAGGCGGTGACAACCTGACGAAGACCGGGTTCGTGCTCGGCACGCCGGTTTATATGTCGCCGGAGCAATTATTGGGAGAGCCCCTTGACGGGCGATCGGATATTTATTCGCTTGCAATCATTGTCTTCGAAATGTTGAGCGGGCGATTGCCGTTCGAAGGGGACAATCCGCAGGCGGTTATGATGAAGCGAGTGATGAGTCAGCCCACTCGTCTTCGCGCTCTCGCGCCTTCGGTGAGCGAAGCAGTCGAAAATGCGGTGATGTCCGGCCTCGAGCGTGATCCAAACGCGCGCATCGCCAACGTCGAAGCCTTTGCGTCTGAGTTGAAGCGCGCCTTACAGAGCAGCACGCAGATGATGGGCGGCGCGGTCACTCGAAGTCTGGAAGACCCCGGCGCTGCCCGCGATACACGTCAGTGGGCTGGACCTCAGACCGCTCAAACGGGTTTTGAAAGCGGACCAGTTTTCACGGGCCAGTCCGTTCAGGGTAGCGCTCCCACACCCGGCAGCGTCAACACGTGGGCGGCGACGGAAATACGTTACTCGCCGTCGCAGCATCAAGCGATTGCTCAGACATCACCTCCTGCGTCGCAGCCAACTCCGCCGGCGCAATCGGCAGTTACCGGACAACCGATTGCCGTCACCGATCAATCTGTGATGGCTTCCGAGCCTGCGGTTGTAAGCAAGCCATCTCGCTCTTCAAAAGGTTTGCTTCTAGGAGGCGCCGCATTGGTAGTTTTGGTAATCGCGGCCGTGGTCTACTTGATTTTACCGGGTGGCTCGTCTTCCGGTTTCGGTCTTGTCGTCAAAGGAGCCCCTGCCGGCAGTAAGATCTTCATAAATGAAAAGCAGCGAGACGCCTCGGTCGTGGATGGTGCGCTTAAGGTAGCTGGCGTAGACCCCGGCAAAGTCAACATCCGAGTCTCTCACGAAGGCTTCAGCGATTTCATTACCACTGTCACTGGTGCGAAGGGCGAAACCCAAACTTGTGAAGCGCAGCTTCTCCCGGAGATTGATTACAACGGCGCGATGGTGCCGATACCAGCAGGCAAGTTCGTAATGGGCGATGATAACCACGAGCCCGACGAAAGACCCGCGCACGAAGTGAACTTGCCTTCTTATTACATCGATAAGTATGAAGTGAGCAATAGCCAGTACAAGAGGTTCTGTGATGAAACTCATCGTGCGTATCCGCCGAATCCTCCGATCGATCCAACTTATTTCACATCCAAGCCGGAGGATCCGGTTCTCGGAGTCACAATCGATGATGCGGTTGCTTACGCTTCGTGGGCGCACAAGCGCTTACCGACTGAAGAGGAGTGGGAGAAAGCTGCTTCATGGGATCCTGCTGCTCAGAAGAAGCGCCAGTTTCCGTGGGGCGATGATTTCTCCGCGGGCCGTGCGAACATAGGCAGCGATCACCCATTGGCGGTCAACGATTCGAATGGTGATCGAAGCTTCTACGGAGTGCTGAACCTGGCAGGCAATGCTGCGGAATGGGTTGATGCGCCTTACAAGCCTTACAAAGGAAATCAAACGCCGGATCCGGATTACGACAAGGACGATCGCGTGATGAGGGGAGGGACGTTCTATCACGCAAGCACCGAGGTAGAGGCTCGAACATCGTATCGAAATCATCTTCCGCGAGTATTTCTTAAAGGCCAAAGCGCTCCCGTCGGGATACGTTGCGTTATTCCGGCCGATGATCCAAGGATACAATCGCTTGTAAGAGCGGGCAGTAAGTAACCATGCGAATAAGATTTCTCACACTCGTTTTTGGTCTGACGGCGATGGCGTCGCTCATCGCTCCGTGTTTTGTTGGTCTTGTAGATGCACAGAAACAGGGAGCTACGTTGTGGTATCCGGTTGCAACCGTCAAGCGAGTTGACAAACCGAATCGCCAGCGTGCGCAGCCGGTTCCACGGACTCAGAAGACAGCGTTGTTGACGCTTCAGTGGCATGTGATCAAGCGTGTGTCTGACACGAAGCGCGCGGAAGCAGATCCGAGCAAGGAATTTCAAACCGGTGACAGGCTTAAGCTGGCGATCACTACTAATCAGAACGGCTATCTTTACATAGTCAGCCAACCGCATGACAAAGACGGCGTCATGCTTTTCCCGGACCTGCGCATCAACAAGGGCCAGAATTACGTTCTGAAAGACACCGAATATGTTGTTCCATCGTATTGTCCGAAACTCGGCCAGGAGGACTGCTGGTTCAAGATGACGCCGCCAGCGGGAACTGAAACGATGATAGTGATTTTCAGCCGTGATAAGATCACCGATCTGCCGAACGAGATCTCGACGCCGTACGCTCCAGTGAAACGCGATATCGTCGAGCAACTAATCGCAAGCTCGCAACAAAAGGTAAAGCAGAGCTCCGGTGCTCTTGCGATTCCCGGAAAGAGAGCTGCCCGCTACGCGACGCGCGTCCAGAATACAAATCTTGAAGACAACGAGGAACTGATTGCAACAATCGAACTCACGCACGGTGAGTGATCGCGAAGGCAAAAGGAGTGCACACATGAAAATAGCACTGCGACTATTGCTCGTAGCAATGTTGCTCACGAGCGTTGCTACGAATGGACTCAGTGAGGATAAGAAAGCCTCTCAAAAGGCTAACGAAGGTGCTCGCGCGCGAAGCTTGTTCATCAAGAAGCAGGCCGATGCGATGAGCATACTGGTGCTCAAGCGGGAAGGAGACACTCTCGTCCCGGTCGACCCAAGCACTTCCTTCAAGGCGGGCGATCAAATCAAACTTCAGTTTCAAAGTAACTTTGAAGGTTATATCTACATTGTAAATATTGCTCCGAATGGCAAGCGGAAAGTTCTTTTCCCGTATCCTGAAGCAACAGACAATGCGGTTCAACCCGATGAGCGATATGACCTCCCGCCCGGGGGCAATACGATCGAGTTCGATCAGGAGAAGGGAATCGAAGTGCTCCAGGTGATAATGTCTCGCGATCGGATTCCGTATCTGGACGCGGCGCTCAAAGATCCGGAAGGCTATCTGTCCGATTCAGCTTCAAGCGCGGCCGCCGAGCTTCAAGGCGGAATCGCCAAGAAGGTCACACCCGTCGTGCCTCAAGATGATAAGAACAAGGTGCGGTCACGTGACATCATTCTTGCTGCCGGCAAAGACAAGGACGAGAAAGGATCGGTCATCGCGATTCCTGATACTGGCGGCGGCGGCAGGCTGAAATCCGGCGAGATTGCGCCGTTTGAAATTCGGCTGAAACACAATTGACCAGGCCTCTTCGCAACAACGCCGCGTTATTGATGACTGCGCTTCTGACGGTTGCAGTAATGCGCGAGCCTGCGGCCTCGACTACGCAACTAGCTAAGAAGGGGCTGAGCATCTCACCGGAAGCTCGAGCGCTCGTTCGTCAAGCAATCGCATCGACTGGTTTGATCCTCGTTCGCAACTCGAATGACGCTCCTACGCAGGCTCCAAGAGCGCGAGGGTCCGCTGTGATCGTGCGCAGCGACGGCATCGTAGTAACAAACAACCACGTGATAACTAATGACCGAACCGGACGGCTGTACGACGAAATGTTTTTCGGTCTTTCGCGCGATGGCGACCAATCTTCCGCGAGCACTCGCTATAGGCTTAAGCCGCTGATCATAAACACCGAGAACGATCTCGCATTGCTTCGCATTGTTGCCGATTACTCCGGTAATCCTGTACCGAAGTCCTTCACGTTTCCTTCGATCGAGATTGGGGACTCTCGCAAGGTCAAGACGCTCGACGATTTGTTCATCGTTGGTTTTCCCGAAAAGGGCGGCTTGACTGTCACGATCAGCCCGGGCGTTGTCGAAGGAAAGGACATCCTGGGAAACTGGATAAAAACGGACGCGCGAGTCATTCACGGAAATAGCGGTGGAGCGGCGGTCAACAGCGAAGGAAAGCTTGTAGGCATTCCGACAAAGGTGGTCGCTGACGAGCAGCCGATCGATACCGACGGCGATGGCTTTCCAGATGATTACAGGCGATACGGTGCGGTCGGATTTTTACGGCCGTCTTATCTCGTAGTTGATATGCTCACGCGCGTTGACTCGAAAGACGCGCCGGAAACCAACTCTGCCGCGCCTTCAACGCCTAAGATCGTTGAGACTTCGACGCTGGTTGCCGTGCAAGGGGTTGTTAAATCTTCGACGACTGGGCGCCCGATTGCGGGCGCGCTCGTTGGTCTTCTTCCTTTCGGTGAGACTACTGTGAGCGAGAGCACACTGCTCACGTGGGGAAGCACGAACGCCGAAGGCGAATTCAAGCTCAACAGGCCAGTGCCGCCGGCTAAGTACACGATAAAAGCGAAAGCCTTTGCGCACGAGTTTTTTACGGCGGACGTCGAGCTGGGACCGAGTTCGCCGCCGCTTGTTATCGAAATGCGAGCAGCGTCGGTTCGATAAGAAACGTGTCGAGGTGAGTCGATCGCGTGATTGAGTCCCGGTCCCGCGAGAAAAACAAAAATTCAGATTCGGCATCTATATGCTTGCTTGCAACTTTAGTTTGTAGCTAGAATGAGGACACACACGAGCGGACGAGGCTCGCGTTGTGAGAGCAGCACTGAGCCGGTCGTTCTGATCGGCGAGGTTTTCGAATCGGCGACGAAATCTGTAGTGGCGACAGCGGAGCCGCCTGATGCCTGGCAAGGTCTTGAAGTCCGGGCCTAATCGGCAGCCTTTTATAAGGCTACCCGTCAACCGGGGGCAACCGTCATGAAAAAAAGATTCCCGTGCATCTTCCTGAGCGCTCTCTTTCTTATCCTGTCATCGCAGCTACCGGCTGCCTCGATTCACCCGAATGCCTGGGGCGCCCCGCAAACGACGAAAACAGATACAGCTAAGGTTGCCGGCGACGATAAGCCGTCGCCAGCCAAAACTGTCACTGACAAAGCGACAGATACTAGAGTCGACGATACTAAACTTCAGAAGCCGGCAAAAGACGACAAGGTCACGCTGGGAACCGATATTGTCAACGTGACGATCAGCGTGACTGATTCTTATGGACGATTCGTAACCGGCTTGGGCAAAGACCACTTCGAGGTCTTCGACGACAAAGTAAAACAACAGATTGCACACTTCACAGATGAGGACGCTCCTGTTTCGCTCGGCATTGTCTACGATGTGTCCGGCTCGATGAAGGAGCGCATCGGCCGATCGATGAAGGCGCTTCGCCGGTTCATTGATACTTCGCACAACGATGACGACTTTTTCCTCATTGCCTTCAACGATCGCGCAAAATTAATTCAGGACTTCACCGTATCGGGCGACAATGTCCTCGGTCATTTGATGTTCGTCAATCCACATGGCTCGACAGCGCTTTACGATGCGGCATACCTGGCAGTTGAAAAAGTGCAGCAGGGCCGCCACACGAAAAAGGCATTGCTGATTATTTCGGACGGCCAGGACAACAACAGCCGGTACACTTACAAGGAGCTTCGCAATCGAGTCAAAGAAGCGGATGTTCAGATCTACGCGATTGGGATCACCGACCCGGCCAGTGACTCGCTTGCCGGGTTCGGTCGCTCGGTTCTCGAAGAGATCACTCGAATGACGGGCGGCCGCGCATTTTTCCCGAACGCGTACAACGAGCCCGAGCTCGTCGAGATATGCACTCGAATCGCGCTGGAGCTTCGACATCAATATTCGATCGGTTTTTATCCGACGGACATCGCGAGCGAAGCCAAATGGCACAAGGTGCAAGTCAAGATCAATCCTCCTCGGGGACTGGGAAGGCTCTCGCTCTTGTACAGAGAGGGGTATCAGTCGTTCAAGAAGTAAGCTGCCTGAACCACCACACGCGCTCTGCTACCATTCAGTCGGCAACGCTTCGATCGAGGCTACGCATCACAACCACCGGAGTCCTGTTTCAAATCTTCTTATCGCGGAGTAAAATTTGGCTATGAAGTTTCGATCGGGCCGATTTGCTTTTCTGTCCAGCGCGATCACCTCTCTCGTTTTTTTGGTCCTGAGTTTCACCTCAACGTCGATCGCCGACATCGCGCAACAACGCGGAGATAAGCCGAAGCTGCAGAAGTCTCAACCGCCGAAGGAGGAAGAGCCCCAGCAAAAGGACGATTCTCCAGTGCGGCTCGGAACGGATCTGGTGCTGCTTGATGTGACTGTCGTCGATCCTTCGAACAAGCCGGTAATGGATTTGAAGAGGGAAGATTTCACGGTAAATGAAGACAAGCTTCCACAGAAGATCGAGTTCTTTAGTCGCGAGCAGGTGCCGGTCTCGCTCGTCTTCGCGATTGACACGTCCGGGTCCATGCGCCCGAAGCTTGACACGGTAATCAAGGCTTCCTCGAATCTCGTAAAGGAGAGTCGCTCCGGCGATGAGATGGCAGTCATCGAGTTCAAAGACCAGCCCGAACTGCTCGAGGAATTCACTCACGATGTTGATGACGTCATCGACACACTCAATGGATTGGTTGCTTCGCGACAGACCGCGATGCTCGACGCGCTCTATCTTGCCGCCGACTATGCAAACAAGGACGGCAAGAATCGCAGGAAGGCAGTTCTACTCGTTACTGACGGACTCGACAACGACAGCTACTACAAGTTCAATGAGGTTGTGAACCATCTGCGCGAAGTCGATGTGCAAATTTATTTGATCGGATTCATAAACGACCTCGACAAAGACAGTGGGTTGTTCAAGAGAAGCCCCAAGGACAAAGCTGAAGGGCTGCTCAACAAGCTGGCGGAAGAAACTGGCGGCAAGGCATTCTTCCCAAAGGAGCTGTCGGAAGTTCATTCAATCGCGCAACAGATCTCTACCGACCTCCGCACTCAGTATTCGATCGGCTACTACCCAACAAACTCCAGAAAAGACGGCTCGTTTCGCACGGTAAGAGTCTTAGTGAACTCAGGAAGCCGGCGATTGATCGCACGCACTCGCAACGGCTACACGGCACCTCGCGAAGGCGAGCATAGAAGCCTCAGCAACAATGAGTGAGAGCTGAATAGGCGATCATTTGATAAGGCCTTCGTACTTTGCCATGGTTGCCGGCAGCGGATCGACACCGAGCTCCCGTCGTAGCATTTTTCGGAGCGCGTCGAATTGCTCGATGGCAGCGGCGCGATTGCCTGAAAGTACGAACGCTTCCATGACGTTGCAGTGAACATCTTCCTGGTAAGGATCGCGCGCAAGAAACATCTGACCGTAACGAATGACTGATTCCTGATCGTGGCGCTCGCGATGATAAGCAATCAACTCCTTCAACCCATCAAGGTAGAGATCCCGATAGAAGCTTTGAAGTTCTTCGACCCAGTTGTAATAAAGCTCCTCGAGAAAATCGCCTCGATAGAGGTTGATCGCTTCGGCAAGTAGTTGCGCCGATCGATCCGCGCCGCCTTCGCGCCTCGCTTCTCGAGCCTCGGACAGCAGACGTTCGAACTCCTCGGTATCGAGCCGATACCTGAACTCCGGGTTCAAAAAATAGGCGCCCTCCCGATAAAGCACGAAGTCTTTCTTAACGACTTGTCCGGTATTCAGCGCCTTTCTCAAGTGTGAAATCGTCGGGTGAAAATTCTTGGCGATCGCTTCTTCGCCGGCGTCCGACCAAAAGAGATCGACAAGCGTTTCCTTCGGAGCGCGGTGATTTCGCCGCGAACACAAATAACAAAGAATGTGCAATGATTTCGACAACCGCCACGCCTCTTTTGACATGCCCGACGGATCGCGAAAGACTTCGACTGAGCCGAGCATATCGATCGCGAGATCATAAGCCGGGCGTTCGACTGTCGGTTGAACTGGCGGAGCAGCAGTCACGACTCCAGTAGTGGTAGCCGTCGCAGCTGCCGCTATTTCCATGCCTTCCGCCGGGACGATTTGAGTCAAATAGTCTGGGGCGATTCCGGCTTCTACTGCGCTTCGAAAAAGAGCCGGGAATGAAGCAGCTTTCGACGACAATAGATAAGAATAGTCGAATCTGATCGAAAGCTCGACCGCGCGTCGGAGTTGGGTAAGAGCGTTTGCCGATCGTTTGTCGTCCCAGTACATTAGAGCAAGCGATAGAGCAGCGCGGGCCTCGCTGTAATAGAGCCGATTCTCGCGAGCGAGCTTCGCCGCTTCAATCAGGGAAGATTCGGCTGCCTCGATTCGACCGGCCTTGCTTTGAATCCGCCCTCGAGTAATCAGAGCCGACGACCGTTCAGAGGGAGAGCCTTCCGCACGCGCTCGATAGTATTCGTCGGCATCCCGCTCAGCCGGCTCGAGGTCACCCATCCGCAAATACAGAGCAGCTCGTTCGTCGAGAAGTTCGCGATCAGTCAGAGGTGTCCCAGAATCGCGATAAGCACGAGACGCTTCTTCGTAGAACTCGAGAGCCCGATTGTAGTCTCCGCGCTCGCGATAAAGATTGCCGAACGCTTCGAAAGTTTCGCCGATTGACGATTTCAGGTTGAACATTTGACAGCGTTCGAGCGCGAGACCGAGATGCGATTCGGCTTCATCGAGTTTTCCCTGGACCGTCTTGAGCCTGGCGATGTTCAGATGCGCAATCGCTTCCTGTGGGAAGGGAACTGCATCGCCGCTTGAGCGCGCGTTTCCCGTCCGATCATCAATCATTTGCCCAAGCCATCGCAGGGCTTCATTGAAGTCGCCTTCCATTGAATAGGGGAGCCCGAGATTGTGCAGAACTATTCGAGCGAAGCGATCATCGCCGGCATGTTTGGCTTCCTCGAGCGCAGCTCGCCAATTCTGTATCGCGCGGTCGGCTTCCAGAGAGGACCTGAAACAACACAGTCCAATTGTGTTGTAGCACCTTGCGCGCATCGCATGAAGATTTGGCGCAAGCTCGATTGCGGAAGTGGCCAGCTTGATTGCGAGGTTGCAATCGCTGGCGTAGCGAGCGATCGAGCTTTGCCCGCGCAATGCTTCAGCTTCCACGCTCGGATCATTCGACTCGCGGGACATCCGCGCCGCTCGCACATAGAGTCCGAGCGCGCGTGCGTGGTCGCCTTCGATCAGAGCCACATCGGCGCGAGCGATCAATGCGCGCGGCTGGCCGTTGAGCGGTTCGTCAGGCAGCTGATCGAACGTCCGCTTTATTGTCTCGAGCCGTCCTGATTCGACAAGCTCCTGCCCGTGCGAGCCGAGCAGGTTGGCGACCTCACTCGACGCGCCCGCTTGAGCCAGATGATTCACCGCAAGATCCCATTGTCCCGACTGAGCAAAGCAGGCAGCGCATTCTTTATGTAACTGCGCAACCTTTTCTACGCCCAATTCTCCTGATAACCAGCGACTCAAAAAACTGCGAAACAACGGATGCAGCCGGTACTCTTCGTCAGTTCCTGATGCGTACGTTTGCGATATAAAAACATTCCGGCGAGCTAGTGCGCGAAGCTGATCGGAACAGTCGCGAATTCCCAAGGCCGCCTTACAAATGGACGGGTCTATCCGATCGAGAAGCGAGAGCTTCGCGAGCATCATTCGAATCTCCGACGCCTCCGTTTGCAAGACTTCTTCTGCGAAATAGTCGAAGATATCCAGCTCTGATTGCTGGAAAGCGACGGTGAATCGATCTGGAGCATTCCTGGTTCCGGCGTTCTTCACATCCCCCTGGCCCGCGGCGTGATCAAGCGATTGTTGAATCAACTGTAGCGCCGTAACCCATCCATCAGTCTTTTGATAAAACTGATCGACCTGGTCCGGAGCGAGTGACTGGTGGAAGGTCTCCGCAAAAAGCCTTTGAACTTCTGCCGGCGTGAATAACAAGTCCTTGCGGTCGACGACTCCGATGAGACCCTTGCTTCGCAACCGTGTCACCGACAGGTTGGGCATCGAACGGCTGGTAACAACAAGATGAAGTACATCGGGAATGTACTGGACCAGCCGATCGATCGATGCGGCGATCGGTACGCTGGAGTCGACGTGATGATAGTCGTCGAGCACCACAACCGTCTTCTGTTCAACCTGCTCGCTGACCTCGTTGACAAAGACATCGACTAGCTGATCGGTTCTGGACGCGAGGTCTTCCGTTTCCGCGATGAATCTCAACGTGAGCTGCCCGAACTGTGGATGAATCGTGCGTATCGCATGCACGAGGTAGCCGAAGAAAACCGCCAGATCGACGTCGGTCGGATCGATTTGATACCAGACGAAAGGCAGCTCGAGCGCGCGGGCAAATTCGGTCACCAGCGTGGTCTTTCCGCAGCCGGCGTCTGCGCAAACAATTGTCGCGGGCTGATCGACGAAGCCGCGCATCCGTTCGACCAGCCGCGGTCGAGGTAAGACGCGCCGCCCGAGTCTGGGTGGCAACAGCTTCGTCTTCAAAAAGAATTGAGGAAGCATGTGTAGATGGTTTCCAGTTTGTGGTTTCTGGTTGAGAAGGTCTCAACAACTCTGCTTCGCACAATAGACTTCGAATCAAACGGAGACAGAAACCAAAAACCAGAAACTAGAACCGCGAACCAGAAACAAGAACTCAACCGGAAACCAATTTCTTGTAAGTAGCCACGGTGTCCGGCAATGGGTCGACGCCCAGATCTTCCATCAGCAGAGTCTTCAGGTTTTCAAACTGCTCACGAACCGCTGCTCGATTTCCCACTCGAGCGTAACTGTCCATCAACTGCCTGTGCACATCTTCACGATAAGAATCCCGGCTCAAAATCGTCTTGCAGTAGGCAATCGCTTGTTCGTACTCCTCGGCGCGGTGATGATGATCGGCGAGCTCCTTTAGCGTCGCGAAATATAGATTCTGATAGTAGGCACGCGGTTCCTCGACCCAGTTGTCGTAGATCTCTTCGAGAAAATCGCCGCGGTACAAATCGATTGCCTGTCGCGCCATCGCTGTGAAGCCATCTGTGTCGCCCTCGCGCCGCCGTTCGTGAGCGATTTCAATCTTGTGTTCGAATTCCTCGTTGTCGATCGAATAGTGGAATTCGGGGTTGAAGTAGTAGGCGCTCTCACGATAACGAATAAAATTCTTCTTTACTTCCTGATTGCTGTTCAATGCGCGGCGGATGTAGGAAACGGTCGGCCAGAAGTTTTTGTCGATGTCCTCAGGCGCGGTTTCCGGCCAGAAGGTTTCAACGATCGAGTCTTTAGTTGCTCGATGATTGTGACGCGATGCGATGTAGCACAGAATCTTCAACGCGCGTGAAAGCGTCCAGGCGTCTGGCGCAAGCTTGCGGTTTTGTTCGCGAAAGACCTCAACCGGGCCGAGCATTCTTATGGTGAGATCGATCTCGCGCTCAACGACTGCCGGCGGCACGCCGGCGAGGGCAACGGGTGAGGTTGCGACTGCCGCCGCCGCAAGCGCGACCTCACCGCTCAAAGCACTTCCTCGCTCGATCTTTATCCCAACACCCTCTAATAAATCACGCTCGATGCCGCGAGCGAGGGCCAGCTCGAAAACCTCCGGTGCGCGCCGGACCTCCGAGTTGATCAGGTGCGTAAAGCGGAACTCGCGCGAGATACCGAGTGCTTCGGCGGCGTGATTTGCTGCAGCGTCTTTGTTGCCCTTCCTCAGCTCGTCGCTTGCGAGCAGGAAGCGAGCGCTGGCGACCCAAATGTTCGCGCGACACGCTTCGAACTGTCCGAGAGCATCGAGAAGAAGCTCTTTAGGCTCGCCGATGCCGCTTTCGAGAAGACTCTGTGCAAGAAGCATTCGTGCTCGAGCGAGCGGGAATGCGTGACCCAGCCGCGATCTTTTCTCGACAAGGCCTTGAGCGGCGTCCCGCGCCTTCGAAAGATTCCGTTCCGCAATCAACAGTCTCAATTGCTCGTCGGGTAGCTCGCGCGTCTCGAGTTGCATGCTCGAATCACGGTAGAGATCTTCGGCCTGAAGGTAATGTTCCCTCGCGAGGCTGAACTGTCCGCGTTCGCGATGGACGTTGCCCGCAATTTCATGGGCTTCAGCTCGCTCCAGGGTGAGATTGAACAGGCGGCAAACCTCAAAGGCTTTCTCGAGGCGGTGTTCGCACGCGTCGAAATCGTCGGCCGAAAAGTCAGTACGTGCAAGATTGCAATACCCGAGTGCGTGCTGAGGAAGCGGAACACGTCGCGCGTTTCCATCGACGAGCTTCGAGAACCATTCGCGGGCCCGCGCAAAGTCGCCAGTGAATGCATAGGGCATTCCGATGTTGTGTGAGATTATCAAGGCCAGATTCTCTCTACCGGCCTGCCTGGCGAGCTTAACCGCGCGCCGCCAGGTTTCGATCGCCTTTTCGAACTGACCCGTCGAAACCGAAGCCAGAAAGTGACAGTTGCCGATGGTATGCTCACATCGCGCTCGCAACGCGAGGTCTTCCGCGGGCGCCTTGGCCAGCGCCTCGCTAGCCAGTTTGAAGGCGCGTGCGTGCTCGCCTCGCTGGATGTAGACCGAAGCCAGCCCGTGCAAGGATGACGCTTCGCATCGAATATCGCCTATCTCGGCAGCACCCTGAGAGGCTTTGGTGAATAAGCGCTCCGCCAATTCCAGATCACCTTCCGTTCTCGCGATATGAGCGCGCAGCCGCGGAATTTCCGGATGAAGCTTCGACACGGTTTCGTTTACCGCGTCGTAACCGCGCTTGACGATTTCGAAAAGGCCGGCGTCAATCAGCTCGCGGCCGCGTTCAACCAGGATTCCCGCCATCGCATCCGCATTGCGCGCGTCTGCATACATCAAACCGGCCTTCTGCCATTTTCCAAGCGACATCAGATGATCGGCGTATTGACTTTGCAATTCGCGAACGGCGGCGTCCCCAATTCTCGCTTTGAGCCTCCGGCGAAGGAACCTTCGGAACATCGGATGAAGACTGTACTCGTCGCCTTCGGCCCCTTCGACTTGCGAAATGAAAAGATTGCTTCGCTGAAGCGACGACAACAAGTGATACGCGTGCTCGGCAGGCAAGACGCAACTCGCTGCCGAATGATCGATTCGCCTGAAGAGCGAAAGTTTGAGAAGCGCATCTTGTGTTTCAGGATTCTCGTACTGAAGCACCTCTTCGGCGAAGTAATCGAAGACCTCGTCCTCGCTTCGCTTGAGCACTTCGAGAAATCCGGTTTGACCAAGTTGTCGATTGCTTTGCGGTAGATGCTCGACTGCCTGGACTATGAGCTGCACCCCCGTAGCCCAGCCCTTCGTTCGCTCATAGAACTGTTTAATTAGTTCGTCGCTCAGGCTGCGACCCGCGGTTTGTTCAAATAGTTGCCGGACCTCTTCCTCGGTAAACGACAGTTCCTGCCGGCCCAGCGTGCCAATCATCCCCTTGCTGCGCAAGCGGGTCACCGACAAGTTGGGCATCGATCGCGTAGTAATTGCGATGTGCAGGACATCGGGCGCGTACTGTATCAATCGGTCGACCGCGGCCGCTATCGGCTGACTTGAATCGATGTGATGATAATCGTCCAGCACAACAATTATCTTCTCGTCTACCTGTTCGCTGATTTCGTTGACCAGTGCATCGACAAGTTGGTCTGTCTTGGAAGAAAGGCTTTCAGCTTCGGAGATCAGACCCAGGACGACATCGCCAAAATCTGGAAAGACAGTTCGTATGCCGTAGATCAGGTATCCGAAGAAAACTGCGAGGTCGAGGTCCGAGCGGTCTATTTGATACCAGACGAATTTGTGCCCCGAAGATCGAATGAAATCCGTGATGAGCGTTGTCTTTCCACAGCCCGCATCGGCGCAAATGATTGTCGCGGGCCGATCGAGAAAACCGCGAAGCTGCTCGATCAATCTCGTACGAGGCAGAACGCGTCGCCCAAGTCTTGGGGGCAACAGCTTGGTCTTCAGGAAAAACTGTGGAAGCATAAAAGAGTAATGAGGGCAAAGGACTGAGTTAAGCCTGACCCGCGTCGCGCAACAACCGGTCGCGAATCGTTCAGTTCTCAGTCTTCATCGCTCAGTTCCGGTTGCGTATTTGTTCGGCGCCAGCATTAGATTCAACCAGGGAGAATCGATCGAATATCTCCGGCACAAACCGGCCAGTGCCGGGTGAAACCATTCCTCAGTTTGCGCAAAATAGCTGTAGTCGAAGCGCTCACCGAGCTCGAGGAATTCAACCAGCGCCAACCGCCCTCCTTCGACGTCGCGACCGGACAATGCCCGCGCTCTCAAATAACATCCTATCGCCAAATAGTAGTTGCACTGAAGTCGCCTCAGCAAGGGCTCGCTGGCATTAGCTTCATCTATGGCTCGCGAGTCGCCGAGTTCGAGCAGCACGCGGCCGCGCATCTGTTGCGCGAGCGCCATTTCGATATCGCGGCCATTCTCGCGACGATCCAGGACCATCTCGTCGATCAATTCGAGTGCGCGAGCAGTTTCATTTCGTCGGAGCTCGAGCAATGCGCGCTCATAGTTTAGATCGGATTTCGCGGGATCGGAGCCAACAGCTTGATACTCTTCCAGTGCATTGTCGTAAAGTCGATCAGCTTCTTTAAAGTCTCGCCGTTCTCGGGCGAGGTTCGCTCTGCCTTCGATTATTCGCGGCACAAATCCACGAAGACTAAACACCGAGGCAAGTTCATCGGCGCTCGCGAGATCGCGCTCCACGTTCTCCAGCTTCCCAAGCGCGGTGTACACCGCAGCCCGATTCAAATAGAGCAGTATGGAATCGGGATGCAAGACTCGGCGGCTTCCTGAATTTTCGGATATCGGACTGCGGGAAAAATAGCGAAGCGCTGCGTGAAAGTCTCCTTCCATGAAAGCGGGCAGAGCCAGGTTGTGCGAGATCGATCTGATCAATCTGACGTCGGCCGCTTCATGGGCCAGACGCAAGGCCTCTTCCATCAAATCATTCGCTTCGATGTAGCGGCCTTCAAAGACGCGAACGGCGCCGGCAACGTTCTTCACCCGTGCTCTCAGCGCTGCCTTATCAGGCAGGTTGCCGGTTTGGATAACGCACCGCTCGGCGGCTTCTGCATGGGCGATTGCTTCTTTGAAGTTATGCTCGCGCGCCGCGGAATGAGCGAGCCCTGCTAACGCCGCAGCTTCGACCTCGCGGTCGCCGACTCGTCGCGATGCGTCTAGAGCGAGGCGAAATTTTTCATCCGCCCCAATTGAATCGCCTTCGATGATCCGAGCCTCGCCCATCAGGTTGTAGAGCTGCGGATTACGATCCAAAGTTTGCTGGCTGAATCGTGGAAGGTAAGAACCGAGCGTGCTTGCGAGGCCGGCCGCCAGAAGCGGCTGCTCGGCGTTGAGCATTGTCTCCGTAGCCCCCGATTCATCACCAGCTTCAAAGAAGTGATGAAGCGCAAGTCCCCAGGTTTCGCGCGCCGAGTAGTAACCGGCGAGACTGCGATGGAACTCGCGAAGTTGCGCGGCTGTGATCTCAGCCTCCAGCTGCTTTTGTAGGAAGTCTCGAAACAGCGGGTGAAATGTGTACGTGTCGCTTTCACCCGACAGCCGCGTGAGAAAAACGTTCTCGCGGACTGCGGCCTGTAGTTGCTCGCTTGACACCTCCATGCCAAGCGCTTCAGTCAGGAGGTCGCGAGTAATGTGATAGGGAAGTGAAGATCGAACCAACAATTTGCGAATCTCTCGCGGTTCGGCTTGATAAACTTTGGTGGCGAAGTAATCGAAGATCTCAGATTCCGACCGGGTAATTATTTCATCGACTTCCAAACTGCGTAGCGACACATCCGACTCCACCGCTTTGCGAATTATTTGAAGTCCCGCAACCCATCCCTGAGTCCAGCCTAGCAGCTTATCTACCGTGCCTTCGTCATCAAACACAGGCCTGAAGAGCTCGCAAACCTCATTGCGGTTGAAGGCGAGCGAGCGGTCATCGATTTGATCAAGCGTCTGCTTGCTTCGCATTCGTGAAAAAGTGAAGCCGGGAGCCATTCGCGCAAGTAGAATGAAGTGAACCCCCTTGGGAAGCAGTTGAAGAATGCGATATAGAACGGGCGAACTCCACTCGCTGGAGAACGTGTAATGTATATTATCAAGCACTACGACGAGGTCGCGATCTACCGCTTCCGCAAGTTCAAAGAGGAACAAATCAGCAAGCTGTTCGTAGCCGGCGCCTCCGCCCGAACGAAGAAGGTCAATGGTGCTGTGTCCAAAATCCGGAATTGCCTGTTGTAAGGCCCTCACGAGGTAACGAAAAAAAACGGCGATGTCGGAATCTGTTGCGTCAAGGTCGTACCACACAGCGGGAACACTAATAGCGTCCAGGAACTCAGCGGTCAGCGTAGTCTTGCCCCAGCCGGGTCCGGCGCACACGAAGGTCGCACAAAGCCCGAGATTGGATTGCAATCGCTCGATCAGGCGCGGGCGCTTAATCACGTTCGAGCTCAGATGTGGCGGCTGAAGCTTGCTGTCGATGAACTTGATCATGATTCAAAAAAAAGCGCGGCGTCCCTCCCCAGAAAAACGCCGCGCTTCTTGAAGTGGCCGCTCGTTGAGCGCCTGCGGCTTCGGAAAGTAAGTCGACTTTCCGTAGCGCAGGTTCAACTTATCAGCCACCGGTTGAAAAAAACTTGAACCCCATCCGGGGCGTGCCGGGAAACATTCTCCGGCGTTGCGCGACGGGAGCACGGGCCCGTGATGGCGCAGGAGAAATCACCGATTGAATCCGATGCTTCCAAACTCTGGATTGAAACAAGTGGGAGCAAAAGGTCCCTCCTATCGACTTCATACTTTGTTGGCACTCTCATCTCCCACGTCCTTATTTCCAGTGCAGGGCTCTTTATCCAGCGACCCTCGCGCGACCATTTCACCGCGTAGCTTGTTGCAGCGCGACTGCGGCCCCGGCCAGCTCCAGGCGTGTTATCGCATCGGAAGGACGAAAATAACCGGAGTTCGCTCGCATCAAGCCGTGCGATACCGCGACGCTTGCGTAACCTCGCGCGGCGGGCGCGATGAAGTTCCAATCCGCGAGGCCGGGATTGTTCACGCTTGCTGCCTGCGCCTCCTGATCAAGGCCCAAGGCCTTCACCAGGGCGATTGCTACTGTGGTTCTATCCGTCCGAGCTTGTGGATTGAAGAGCGTTCCAGTCGTCCCCATCAAGTCTCCGAAGGGCGAATGCGTCACGCTCTCGATGAATATCGCAGTGGCGTCGCCTGGCTCGTCTGAAAAGGAAGCAGTATCGGGCAGATATTGCGGGACTCGAGCGCCCGCTCCAAGCATTAGAGCTCGAGCGACATCGAGGCGCGTTGCGTACGACAATCCGGCGAAATCTCCGGAAAGCCCGAGCATCAATCCGCTCCGCAGCGCATGAGTTGCAGCCGCGCGATCGCTTGCCGACAGTTGATCCAAGCCGGACAGGGCGAAGTGCGCCCGAAACAACTCGACGGCGATAACCAACTGCTGAGCCGTTCCGGCAGGATTGTTAGTGACATTGATCGTCCAATCGCCGGGGTCCGGATCAGCAATGGTCACCCCGCTCTTGTTCAACGCAGGAAATCCAATCAACCCCGGCGAAGGCATGACCATCGTTTTCGAAGGACCGCTCAAAGTGGTGGTCAGAAGATTGACAACCGATCCATTCTGCAGCCACCCGATCTCAACAGTCGCAAAGAGCGTATCGAGTGGGATGTTAAATGTCTTCGAGTATGTTGAGCCCGGAGCGACTGTGCCCTTGCTTCCAGCGACCGGGTCACGCGAGAAGCTGACTGACGGATCACCGAAGCTATCTCGGAAACGACCGAGCGGTGTTCCGAGTCCCGCCTTTCGCACCGCGGCATAAGTATTGAGATAACCCGCGCCGACTTCATACTGAGAATAACCGAGCATCGGCGTCGCGGTCTGTTGAAGTATCTGCTTGATTTGTTCAACCCCGAGATTCGGATTCGCTTGAAGCATCAATGCGATCGTGCCGGCTACGTGTGGTGCTGAGAAGCTCGTTCCTGAGCTGCAAGTGTAGCGAGGCAGATACGCCGGCGGAACAACTTTGACGTCGTTATCGGACGATGCGAGCCCCGCGCTTAAGCCGCAGGTTCCAATCACGTTGACGCCTGACGCTCGCGTTGACACGACCGACTCGCCCGGAGCAATCAGTGTCGGATGATACGTGCCGTAGCCGGCCGCGCCTCGCGAGGAGAAGCTCGAAAGCGAACCAGCCTTGTTTCCCGAGCCCACACCGATTACCCAGCTCGCGACCGAATAGGGATTGAGCGAGTTCGGTTGAGCACCGTTATTGCCCGCCGAGAACACGACCGAAATCCCGGCATCATGGAGGATTTTAGTGGCTATGTTGACCGGATCGTTCGCATCAAACACGCCATTGATTCCGAAGCTGCAATTCACAACTCGGATGTTCATATCAACGCGATGCGAGAGGATGTAGTCCATCCCTGACAGCACGAAGAACAGATTCGCATCGCCGCCCGAAATGCCGAGCAACCTCGCGCCGGGCGCCATCCCGCCGTAGTAGCCTCCGGATGCCGAACCAGTACCCGCGATAACGCCTGCGACGAACGTGCCGTGACCCATAACCGGATCGGAATCGTTCAAGCCTTCGACGACTTGCGGATAAAGGAACGCCGGCGAAGCTCCTTGAAGGTCGGCGACTCGGACGTTTTGGATAACCTGGGAGCCGTAGCTCAAGTCGGGATGCGTTGCGTCGATCCCCGTATCGAGCACTGCCACCGTGACTCCTTGACCCGATAGCGGCATTCCGCCATTGCGTCTGGTGAGAGCGCGGTCGGTCAGGACTTTGCTCTCGCCGGTTAGAATTCTGGTATCGTGCGTGAAAAAATCGAATGTCTTGTTTGAGTAGATTGTTCGAACTGATTTAAGCGTTGATATCGCCGCGATCTGTGAGCGAGTCGCATTGATCATCGCGATCGGCAAATTGTTGAAGATCGTTCCCCCAAAAACGCCGGCCGCACGAAGCGCATCGAAGTCCGAGGCAGAGGGCATTTGATAGAAGACAACGAACACGTTGACGGCGCTCGAGTCGGGAAGCGTGTTAAGAAGCCAGGCAAGTCCGGGGTCGAAGCTTTGAATTCCAGTAGAGTCGGCTCCAGTAAGAACCACGCCTTCGGTGCCAGTATAGGTGAGTGCGTCGGCGCCGGTCAGCACGACTCCATCCGCCCCGGTCAGGACGACGCCGTCCGCGCCCGTGAGCACAACTCCGTCTGCACCGGTGAGCACAACCCCGTCGGCGCCGGTCAGGACAACGCCATCGGCTCCCGTTAGAACCACACCCTGGCCAGAAATAAAGGAGATACCAGCGAAGGCGCTAATTGTGGAATGGAGAATTAGGAGTATTGAAAAGAGAATTACTGGAACTGGGGAGTTCGCTTTTCTCATCTGCCTGCCTTATCGCGTCGCAGTTCGTTCACAATTTCTTGTTTTTGGCTCTTATGTTGACCGCACCATTATTTATGGCGGCCTTGAAAAAACCTTGAACGATTCTTGAACTGCCCGTTGTTGAGATTTCTGAGGATTGCAGCGGGATGATCTTCCGAAGGATAGAGCTGTCTAAGCCTTGGTCCTATAGTCCCGCTCATCGGTTGACGACTCGATTGCGGGAACCTACGGCCCACCTCATCGTGTGAAGGACACCGGTGCACTTCGCAGGTTTGTGAGCGGATTGAATGCGACTACCTGAACCGTCTGCCCTTCCGGTATCAACTGTGCGAGTCGCGGGTCCCGGCTGACTACTTGTGTGATAGCACCGCCTTCTTCTCGAGAATCAGAGGGATAGTCAATCGTATTAAGCGGCACGCCGTTGATTTCGATTACTGTATCGTTGGTGATCATAGCATTGCCGTTGACTCTTAGTTGGAGCCCGGACTTCTTTTCCTTCAGCTTGATTGATGTGATCTGCGGAGCATTGGGTGTCGCGAGGAACACTCCCAGCGGATTAGGATTAAGAATGCTTGCACTGCCGTTTGCGAAGAAAGCTACCTGACCGAGATTGTTTAGAGCGAAGCTGTCAATGTCGCGAATCTTCTCCCCGGTAGGTAGCCGGTCGCCGATGGCTACAACCTTGACGACTGCATGCGGGGATGCCATGAAAATGGCTTGAGGTGAGCTGCCTCTCTTAACATTGGCCATTATCGCGACCGTGCCGTTGTCATTTATCTTCTTCGTCGGGTCGTCTATGTCGGAGACAAGGTCAAATGTTCCGCCTATCGGTGTGGGATCGCCATCCAAAAAGAGTGTGCTTGTTATCCCGCCCGAATAAAGGAAATTGCCGGCTCTCGGCTTGCCGGAAAGAAGAAGCCCGAAGACAACATCGCCTTTGTTGTTGAGTGATCCAAGTCCAATGGAGTTGTCGGCTGCTTTTGAACCGTTCGGCATTGTGTCCTTACTCAACTCAATCTTCTTGATTCCGTCCGCGGTCGCGAGAAAGAGCCCGAACCGTTCAAACACTGTCGGGTCAGGATCGATCTGTCCTGCAGCGAACAGGACATCACCGTTGTCGTTGATATAGGCAGGTAAGGGAACGCCAAACGTCAGAGCGAATTGTCCCCCTATGGGAGATGGATCGTGTCCGACTGCAATTTTTCGGATAGCGCCTACTGAGTACTCGAATACACCATTCCCCGCAAAATTGCCTTGATCGTCCTGGAAGCAAGCGGAGAATGCTATCTCCCCTTTATCGTTTATACTCGGCTGACTGTAACCACAACTCCCGAATAACGGTCCTGCGGGGCTTTGATCGCCATCAGCTACGATCTTGCTCAATTGCCCATCCGAATAGCGCAGAATCATATCGACAATGACGTTGTCTATCGCAGGACCCATATTGAGCGCCACCTGCCCTTGATTGTTTATGTTCGCTCCTGCGAACAGCGAAAAGCGACCGAAGGGAGTTGGGTGACAATTGTCGACTATTTTAAAACCTGTCCTGCCGGACACGACGTATACGTCTCCAGTGCAGCCACCAGTAATGCCGAAAATCACAACTTGCCCGGAATCATTCAGGCCGCGCTCTCCCGCTATCTTCACATCGCAGAAATCGCAGTCGAAAAAAGTGCCTCCATCCGCGCGAGGATCACCTCTCCTCACCACCGGGCTGATTGTGAACGCACCGTTCTCCTGTGCGATCTGGGCTTCGCCGCCACATCGCGGTGCAAGAATGCCTCCTAAGACCAATCCAGATATCATCGCAACTGCGATTACAACACCTCGATTCATGCCACCTCCCTAGAGATCGCGGGAAAGGTGCGGAGCCGCATTCAATTTGCGGCTCCACTCTTATCGTATCAAAGGACGCTAGTCGCCCGGGCATTGCACGAGCTAATGCGCGGTGCAGCTAGTAGCTAAGCAAAGGCTTACCTGGCTCCCCGACTTGTCGTTGGTCGCGGTTGCCAGGAAGAAGCCGTTGAAGGTGCTGCCTTTTGGAGAGCACGCCGAGCAATCTGGGTTCCACGTCAGCACCGCAATATTGGCGTTGGGAAACAAAGTCGACACGACCCCATGTTGCGCAAGCAAGGGGCTAAGAATCTGGACGCAGCCGACGCCTTGAAAAGTGCAGTCGACGAAACTAGTCGAACCGCTGGGGATGTTAATCACCACATTCTCGCACGGGCCAACAAGGAAGGCGACGCCGCCGAGGGGAACGTTTGGAACAAACACTTGTATCGGTCCGGTCGCCGTGAAGATCCAACCATTGGCAAATGACACCGGTGTGTTGATTTGATCGTCGGCAATCACCGAAACACTTGCCGACGCAGCAGTAAGGCAAAAAGCCGGGACGCCCACATCGATCTCGGTGCCGCCCTTGATGTCCGAAGGTCCGACCGGCACCCGCTGGCTGCCGAAGGTGACTGACCTTACCCTGCTCAAATTTCTCCCGAGTATCTGGGCGGTGACCGGCAATGCTGCTGTCAGTCCACCTCTCACCCTAATGTTCTGCATACCAACGGAGTTGCTTGTAGCCGGCCCTGACCCTCCACTCGCAGTGAGGGCGGCTGTGCCGGTGATTACCGGTGCTGGCGGGGGATTGATTGTGAGGAGCGGTGCGCTTGTGAGGTCGTCAATTCCGTCACTGCCTCCCGGATTGATCACGGTTATGGTCTTGCAAGGCGTTTGTCCTTCGACCGCGCAGGTGAATACAGTGTCAGGTGTTGGCCCTACGTTTCCCATGATGGTGTTCAAGTCCGGCGTGGAGATAACCGTGAATGGGATCTGGTCGTGCTTATTGGGATTGCCTACGCCGACTAGGACCGTCGGATTAACCGTTACCGTGTTCCCGCCGATTATTAACGGCCACGTCTGGAAGCCTGTTCCTTTTATCGTGACCGTTCCGCCGGTAACGGGCACAGCATTGGGCGTTATGCTTGTTATGCTCGTCGGCTTATCAAGAGCGTAGTATGCCCCTGAGTTTTTGGCCTTCAAGATTGGCGGCACCGATATATTCTGGGTGCCATCTGGATTCAACTGTATCACCTGGATCTTCTTCACATTCCCGAGAAACGTGTGGTTCATCGGTCCGATTCCGGTAATGGACGTGCTCGTGCCATTGCCTTGAGCTTGGATGAAAACAGTGCCTCCCTTTCCAACGAAATCCACCTCGAGAAGCGAATTCGGGAAAGCATTTTGGGCATTCAGCGTGAACGAGGTCGTTCCGTTGGGATTCAACCGAGTTCCCAGGCTCGTACTGAAGCCAGCGAAGTTAGATTGCTCGACTACCAGGTCGCTCTCGTCAGGTGTTCCGGTTCCGCCAGAAGGTGGCCAATTGATTGGGACGTCGCTCGAGCATGCGACCGGAACGCATATATTTGCTTCCCAGGTGTTGGTTCCTGTTCCAAACATCTGAATCGCACCTCCGAAACACTGATTGGTGCTGGTTACACTGGGATTCGTCACAGTTCCGTCCGTGATCGCATCAACAACCGTGCAGGCGCCGGGGATGATCACCACTCCGATTGGGAACAACGTCAACGGATCTATCGGAGGCCCGCCGTCAAGCGGGATCACCTGTCCGGAATTCCCGCATCCGAGTTCTGTGACTGCTGCTGTCACTGTTCCAGCAGGGCCGCTGTGAATCAGATCAACCCGGCCTATTGAATCAACGCCGTCCGGGACCCCATCGTTCGCGCTCGAAAGGTCGATGGCGCCGACTCCGCCTGCCGGGATCGTCAACAATGATGTTTTCAACGGCTTCGCCGTGGAGTTCGCAAATACCATCCGGGCACCCACTTTTACGCTGCTCGATCCGAGGTTCGATATCTCAAGCTTCCCCGAAACATTCTGATCAAAGCGGAAGTAGGGGCTGGTCAAACGCCGGCCATCGTTGACGGTCGCCTCTTTGAACTTCACAGGAACCGCGCGCCCGGCACTGCTCGACGTTGAGCAGCCCGCTGCTACTATGTCCGATGCGTTACCGGTATACGTCAAACGCGCGTCCGCAACAGTGCTGGCACCGGGCGAAAGCAACTGTTGCGCGTTTAGCGTTATCAGTTGCTGCGCGTCGGGCGCGACGGTCAACTGAACCGGCGGGATCGTGACTCCGTTGCCCGTCTTGAAAGATGCGGTTACTGTCCTGCTATTGGTTGCCGACGTGTTGCAGACCATAATGTACGCGTTTTCATTAGCGTTGTAGTCGAGCATCACGCTTTCAGTTACCTTGGTAGTGTTCGCAGACATTGCCGGATCGACGAACGGACAATCCCAGGCTATCCCATCGTGTGCCGACATCATTACCGAATGGCAAACAACCGACTGCGGGTTTGTCGTGAACACGGCCATGGAGCCCCACTCCGCTCCACCGAACTGCGACCAAATACTATTCAGGTTAACCACCGAGGTCTGCTGCGGGCCGAGAGTGATTGGCTGGTTTTTGATTTGGCCATTGGGCGTTCCCGAGGCTCCCGTGCCGTAGTTGCATGTAAGCTCGACGGTTTGTGGTGCGTTCGTTGTGTTTTGAATGGACACGAATGCATCCGTATTATTGTCCACGTAGTACATTGGTCCGCATAGCATGGTACCTGACGCCGACAGAGAAGACGCTGCGTAAGTGAAAGGCGTTGTAAACTTTTCGCTACAGCTTCGCTCGGCCGCTACGATCGCCCGCACATCACTATCCTGCGACCCATTGTGTCGCAGGCGAATGCCGCCGTCGATCATATCAGCTACGTCAGGATCCTGAGCCGAAGGTCCAATAGCATACAGGCTGGCCGCATCCACAGTTGCCGATGCGCCGGCATTCAAGAGCACCTGCATTGGATAGTTTTGGCTAGCGTTACCGTCCGGGTTGTGAGGATCAAGCTCGACCACCACGGCGTTGCCGGACGTATTGGTCATGAAGATCGTGGATGTGAATCCCTGGCCCGTGAAAAAGAGCGGCGCCTCGGCCACGTGGCTGAAACTGGCCGGCGGGTTCCAAATCGTGAAGTTACTATTGCTATCATCGTGACTGACGTTACAAGCGGCATCTCTGGCGACGACTCTTACTCTCCCTGTTTGGTTGTTGACCATCGCCGGGACCGACCACGCATATTGACTCACGCTTCCGGCCAGTCCCGTCGTAATTGTGGTGAAGGTGCCGCCTCCGTCCGTAGATAGTAGAATATCCTGGCTCGCTACACCGACATTGTCGCTTGCGTCCCACATAATAGTAAAGATCGAGCCGACATCAACGATCTCGCCTCCGTTCGGGGCAGTGACTCCGACCTGCGGAGGTGTCTGGTCACTTAACCCGGGGTCCGGGGTCCACGACCTGTCGGTTATTGTATACGTCGTTCCAAGTGGATACTGGACTGATGCACTGCCGCTTTGCATACCGACGTCTAGCGTGGCGGTTACTCTGCGATCAGAGCCATACTGCGTAAGGGTAAACGTGTTGCCACGGGACGTAACGGAGCCTGTGCCCGTAAGTATGAAGCCATCGCCGCATCTGCTGTACTGATAGGCGCCGGTGGTTGAGTTCCACCTCAGCATATCGTGAGTGCTGTCATCCTGCAGCAGTAGATTGTACGTCGGCGGGGGTGACTGAACTACGGGAGGAGCAAACGCGGGGATTGCCGCACTCATGCGTGATCCGGCGTTGGCCCTGATGTACGCATTGCTTGATAGCGACAACGGCAATCCGCTGATGGCAAGAGTTACGGTCATTAGAGCCGCCATAGAACGAAACTTGCTGAACTGTATTGTATCAAACATGGTGATCCTCCGTTGCGAAAAAAGTCGAGTTGACTTTCAAGTGAGCCGTTTGATACAAGTGCGATCTGGTGGAAGCGCACTTGCGTTTCTGCTTATGGCGCGGATGGGTCGTACACGCAAACGCACTGCCCATTCGCGCCGTAATGCTCTAAGAGTTGAGCTATTTACGTCCCAACAACCATAGTGGATTTAATCACTGCGTGTCGGAGTCTCTTACGAAACAGAATCACGCGCAAAGTGTTTTTAGGGTCACCTCCGATAACATGCCCAGGGGAGAGTGGGCGAGCGCTGAACGAACGCATCACTTAGTGAGAGTGCAATCCTGATCCGCCGCCAGCATCGTTACCTGTCCCAACGCAAACCTCAAACTTGAGCTAACAGCGAACCTCAGCGTACTCTTGTTTACTCTTCGGAACAACAAAAGTGTATTGACGGGAACTGCTATTAATTGATGAATTCTGCTACCCGGAATTCCGGCCCCGCTTCGGCAGACCATTCTCAGAATGGAAGTCCTTTCTGTATTGCGTCGGCGTCAGGCTGTAGCGCTTTTTGAAGTCTCGCACGAACTGGCTCGTCTGAGTGAATCCCACCTTCGACGTAATCTCCTTAATGCTCAAGAAAGTTGTCTCCAACAGCTCGCGTCCTGTTTGTAGTCTGACGGCCTTAAGATAACTTGCCGGTGTGGTTCCAATTTCAGCCTTGAACAAGTGCGCAAAGCGGGACGGAGAGAGACGAACCCATTGGGCCATCTCGGTCGCCAACAACTTTCTGTGAAGATTAACCTTCATTAGATCACGAACCCGCTGCATTTTCGGATTCGTAGTCCGCGGATAAACATGCGCGTCTGATTCGATGCTCAATAGCAGGTAGCTAGCCCCTGAGCAAACCCGGTCTAGCCGGTTTTCGGTGGCAAGCTTAAGGGCCCGCTCGGCTTCGTCTCGCGCCCTCGGATACTGGCGCATTCGCTGGTGTAACTCGCTCAGGTGTAGCAGCGAAGCAGCGAGCTCCGCGTTGTTGGGAAGGCGCAGGAAGATGTTTGCGGACTTCTTTAATAAGCGTTCCGCGTCGTCTTGGCGGCCGGTTAAGGAGTAAACGTCGCTGAGCGAGTCATAAATGGCTGCTTCTGCAAAGAGGCTGGGGCATCTCTCGATGAGTTCAAGTGCAAGAACCAAGCGTTGCTCTGCCTCTTCGAGCCGATGTTCTTTAGCTAACCAAAGGCCGACGTTGTTGAGCGTCATCGCCGCCGCCCCGAGATGACCGTTCCGCATGTCCAGCTCAGCACCCTTTTCCCCATCCACAATGGCTTGGACTAGATCGCCTGTACTGCCGAATGCCACTGCTCTGAATGCATGGATGCGAGCGTTTAGAAACGTGTCTTTTCGAAAGGAACGGGCTAATTCCTCCGCCCTGCCCAGAGCGATAAACGCAGCGTTGAGTTTGAGGCATAGGCAATTGCTTTCTCCGAGTAGTATAAGGGATCGGGCGCGCTCATAGGCGTCGGGCTCTAGGTCTGCTGATCGCTCGGCCTCAGTCGCCGCTTCGTCGTACCTCCCTTGATAGTAGAGGGCCTTGTACAAAGCGCGACGCCAGAAACTGGCGAGCTTGAGGTCGTATCTCTCTTCAAAGAGACGGACCGCCAGCAAAGCGATACTATGCGCTTCAGTTATATCGCCTCTTGCCACTGCACTGCGATAGTCTCGCCAGAGGTTATCATTGAACCGCAATGGCATTTCGACCTCCTCGAATGCCAGATCAAATCAAGACTACTAGATTGGTTTGATTTTTACTTGGTTGCCTAGCCTTGTCAAACAATAGGCATAGGCCACAGTGACTGAGTCTCCTGTCCATGTCATATTCATTGTCACCCTAGGTCTAAGCTATACTGAATCGAGCAAGCGAGGTTTAATGTGTTAATGGTAAGAACAGTTAGGAACGCGAGTGTTTGGGGTGTCGCGTTGGCGTTATTCATAGTTGGCAGCGTGCTGGCCCAGAGCGGGCGCAAACCAGCTTCAACCAAAGAGGGAAACCAGGACGAGACTCTTCGTCTCCGAGCTGAGGAAGTGCTGCTCAATGTAACCGTGACTGACCCCTATAACCATCAAGCTACGGATCTTGCGAAGGAAGAGTTCATAGTCGCTGAAGACGGACAGCGCCAGGATATCGCCAGCTTCGCGATGAGCAGCGTGCCGATCAATGTAGTCCTGATGCTCGACGCGTCCGGCTCCGTGATTTCAGAAATAAGTTCGTTGCGAGATGCAGCAATGCATTTCGTCGGACAGCTCGGGCCTGGAGACAAAACCTCGGTCATCGAATTTCATACCAATGTCGAATTGATTCAGGACTGGACTGACAAGTCAGACGACGTGCGGCACGCGCTTTCGTGGCGTTTCAAGCCGGGTATGGTGCAGACAAAGGAGGGAAGCTTCACTTACGGGAGCACGGCCCTATACGACGCGCTCTTCTCGGCGGCCGACGAACAACTCGCGAAAGTCGAAGGGCGAAAGGCAATAATTCTACTGACCGATGGAGACGATACTTCAAGCAAGCTCACGTACGAGCAGGCCCTCTCTGCGATCATCAAATCAGGATCAGTGGTCTATGTCATAAGCAAGGCTCGTCAGTTCATAAACGAACTGGAAAAGTATCGCAGCAAGGGAGCTCGTGTGTTCTCCGGGGGGAATGCGCGAATGGCAGACATGATGGTTGCGAGGTATGAGCGTGCTGAGGAATTGATGACCGAGCTTTCGACGCGAACCGGTGGCCGAATTTTCTCACCGCTGCGCGACGACGAGATGAAAGATGTGTACGGGCAGGTGGCCCGCGAGCTCAAGAATCAGTACATCATCACTTACATTCCTAAGAATCTGGAGCACGACGGAAGGCTGCGACATATCAATGTTTTCTTAAGTCGTTCGGGTTATTCGGCCCGAGCTCGCGACAGCTACTACGCTCCAAAGTAGATACTTCACAAGTAAAAAAAGAGTCGATGATGCTAGCTCTTATCTTCTTCTTTTTTCTTACGAACTCTCTTTGGCTTTGTGGCTGATGCTCGTGTCTTCTTCGAAGCGACTCGGTTGCTCGGTGATTTAGTCGGCGTTCGCTGAATAGCCGACGGTGCTTTAGCGGGTGAGGGAGATTTGGGTTTCTTTCGCGCGGAGGGTTCTTCTCCGTGCTCAGCCGCGGAAGCTGATTCCTTTGTTTTTTCGGACGCGCGCTCATCGAGTCGCAGCGATTCGTTTGCGAGAAGAAATGACAGCACCTCGCTTTCGGCTTGAAACCAATCGCTCGCGGGAGCTCCCGGTTGGGGGCCGCGCATCCGATATATTTCATAGGCGCGAACGCGAATCATGTGTTGAACCTTATCCTCGCGAAGCAATCGCTCCCGTAACTCCTGCAAGTTGTCCTTATTCATTTTGATCCTCTCGATACGATCGCAGCCGTCGCCCAAACTTAGTCACACGGTTTGCGCTCGACGTCTTGAGCTTCCCCGGACGGCCGCCATCTAAGCACCGGTTTTCGCGCTGCCGCAACTTCGTCAAGCCGGCCAACTTTAGTTGTTAAGGGAGCGCGTTTCAACAAGTCGGGATCTTCGCCGGCCTCTTTGTCAATGGATCGCATCGCGTCAATAAAGAGATCCAGCTCTTCGCGTCCTTCGGTCTCGGTGGGCTCGACCATCAACGCTCCGCTGACAATCAACGGGAATGACATCGTCGGAGGGTAGAATCCGTAATCAATCAGCCGCTTCGCAATGTCCGAGTTACGCACTCCGTGTTTGAGCTGGCGCTTGTCGGAGAAAACGACCTCGTGCATGACTCGACCGGGATACGGAGTCTCGAAGGTCCCTTTCAGATGTTGGGCTACGTAGTTCGCATTCAGCACCGCCGTCTCCGTTGCTTCACGCAAGCCGCTGTCACCGTGAGTCAGGATGTAAGCAAGCGCTCTAATCAACACGCCAAAGTTACCGAAGTAAGCGCGAACTCGGCCTATTGACTTCGGACGATTGAAATCGACAATCAACTCGCCGTCGGAAGCGCGAATGATTCGAGGGAAGGGAAGAAACGGCTCGAGCTCTGCAGTCGCCGCAACCGGACCAGCGCCCGGGCCTCCTCCTCCGTGCGGTGTAGAGAAGGTCTTGTGAAGATTCAAATGCATCACGTCGATGCCGAAGCTCGCGGGCTTCGCGACACCGGCCAGCGCGTTCATGTTCGCGCCATCCATATAGACGAACCCGCCGCGACGGTGAACGATCTCGCAAATCTCTCTGATATTCTGCTCGAACTTGCCCAGAGTGTTCGGATTGGTGAGCATCAACGCAGCAACGTCTTCGTTCATGTGACGGCGCAGCTCTTCGAGATCAGTCAGCCCGTCGGATCTGGACGGCACCGTTTCAACGGCGTAGCCGCAGATCACCGCAGACGCAGGATTCGTGCCGTGCGCTGAGTCAGGTATCAGAACCTTCTTGCGCGGATTGCCGCGTTCGGTCAGCGCCGCTCGAATCATCATCAGGCCGGTCATCTCGCCTTGCGCCCCGGCGGCAGGTTGCGACGTTACGGCAGCGAGTCCGGTGATCTCCGCGAGACACTCTTCAATACGAAAGATGACCTCGAGCGCCCCCTGCGAAAGAGAAGTCGGCGTCAGCGGATGAAGACTCGCGAAGCCTTCGATGCGAGCCACTTTTTCATTGATGCGAGGGTTGTACTTCATCGTGCACGAGCCCAACGGGTACAGACCGTGATCGATGCAGTAGTTCCAGGTTGAAAGCCGCGTGAAGTGCCGAATAACATCAACCTCGGACAACTCGGGCATTCCCTCGAGATCATCGTCACGAAGCAGTCGGCAGTCGATTAATTGATCGTCAGCTCGCTCGTCAACATCAAGCCTCGGGATCGAGTAGCCGATTCGTCCCGGGCGAGACTCCTCGAATATCAACCCCTCGTTTTGGACAACGTGTGTTGTTGCTTTCTTTATTCTTGTCTTGCTCATTCTTTCACACGCGGCTTCTACCACTTAAGCAAGAGGGTGATGCCTATTCCAAGTACCATCAACCCGATGCCATCAAAGGGCAGCGCTCTGCCGCGGCGCGCGAGGCCAAGCAACAGATTGACGACATATACGACAGCGCCGATTATGAAAATCACGTCTCCAACTCCGAGATGTTGTAGATTTGGCACGATAAGCCTCCTTCATTCTGTCAGTTGTCCTTAATCGGGATTCAGATTTCGGAGAGCGCGTCCACCAATTTTTCAATCGCTTGCTTCTTCACCGTCTCCGTCACGCATACCAGGATCGAGTCGGTCATTTCGGGGTAATAGCGTTTCAGCGCGACGCCGCCGATTATCTTCTTCTCAAGCAACGTCTTCATTACCTCGGTCACCGGTCGCGGCGTGCGCACGACAAATTCGTTGAAGAACGGAGCGACAAACCTCAAACTGTATCCGTCGAGACTGCCGATCTGTGATGCGGCGTAGTGAGCTTTTTGCAAGTTCTGTCGAGCCACTTCCTGAACCCCTCGCTTGCCCATCACCGACAAGTAAATCGTAGCCATCAACGCAAACAATCCCTGATTCGTACAGATGTTTGAAGTCGCTTTCTCCCGTCGAACATGTTGTTCGCGCGTCGACAGCGTCAACACATAACCGCGCCGGCCTTGTTCGTCGTAAGCTTCGCCGACGAGCCGGCCCGGCATCTGTCGCACGAACTTTTCGCGTGTCGCGAACAAACCGCAATAAGGTCCGCCGTAGCTCAGCGGTATTCCGAACGACTGTGTTTCTCCGGCGACGATGTCTGCGCCAAATGCTCCGGGCGGTTTCAATACGCCAAGACTCATCGGTTCTGCGATCGCAACGATCAGAAGGGCGCCAGCTTCGTGCGCTGCATCGGCAAGCGACGCGAGGTCCTCAATACAGCCGAAGAAGTTAGGCGACTGAACTACAAGGGCCGCGGTTTCCTTGCTGATCTCAAGCGACGTTGCGTCTAGCGTTCCCGCTTCAGTGTGATTCGCAGTCCCTATCGCGAGCCCGAGGTTCCTGGTGTAGGTATCGATCACTGCGCGATAGTGCGGGTGAAGCGAATCTGCGATGATGAACTTGTCGCGTCGAGTTACTCGATGCGCCATCAGCACGGCTTCGGCGACTGCGGTTGATCCATCGTAGAGCGAGGCGTTAGCAACTTCCATCCCGGTTAGCTGGCAAATCATCGTCTGGAACTCATATGTGTACTGAAGCGTTCCCTGACTCAGCTCCGGTTGATACGGGGTATATGCAGTGAAGAACTCAGCGCGCGAGATCAATGAATCGATTATTACCGGTATGAAATGCGAGTAAGCGCCGGCGCCGAGAAATGACTGATAGTCTGTCGCGTTTCTGGAGGCGAGATCCCGAAAATAATCGAGCAGCTCCGGCTCGCTCATCGGATGACCGATGCCGATCGGTTCTTTGAGCCTTAACTGTTGCGGGATCTGATCGAAGAGGTCTTCGATTCGCGCGAGCCCGAGGTCCGCCAGCATCGAGCTGCGCTCGTCCGGCGAGTTCGGAATATATCTCATTGGCGATTACTCCGCCGCCTCTTCTTTGATGTAGTCTTCGTACTCGATGGAGGTCAAAAGCGCGTCAACTTGCGCCGGGTTGTCGATCTTGATTCGAATCATCCAGCCCTCGCCGTAGGGATCCTCATTCACGTGTTCTGGAGTGTCGGCGAGACTGTTATTGACTTCAATGACAGTGCCGCTTACGGGCATGTAAATCTCGCTGACCGCTTTGACACTTTCAACCGAGCCGAACGATTCAGAAGCTTCGAACTTATCGCCAACCTTGGGCAGCTCTACGTAAACGACGTCGCCAAGCTGATTCTGAGCGTGGTCGGTTATGCCGACGGTCGCTTCGTCTCCTTTTGCACGGACCCACTCGTGGTCCTTTGTGTAGTTAAGGTCTTCCGGTGTATTTGCCATCTTGTTCTCCATTTGGTGAGCTCGGTGTCAATCAAACTGCCTGTTGCGCTTGTAGAAAGGAGTCTCGACGACCCGAGCGGGCACATTGCGTCCGCGGATTGACACAAGCAGATCAGTGCCCGCTTTTGTATGCGCGGTTGGAAGATAGGCCAGGCCGATGTTTTTTTTCAAGAACGGTGCAGGGCTTCCTGATGTAACCATCCCGGCCTCTTTATCGCCGATCACAACCGGATACCCGTCGCGAGCCGGCGCACGATCCAGCACTTCGAAGCCTACAAGTTTTCTTTTCAACCCTTCCTGCTTCTGCCGGACTAGCGCGTCGCGCCCGCTGAAATCACCCTTAGCCAGTTTGACAACCCAACCAAGCCCCGCTTCAAGCGGCGTTGTAGTCTCATCCATATCGTGGCCGTAAAGCCGGTACGCTGCCTCGAGCCTCAACGTGTTCCGCGCAGCCAGTCCGCAAGGCAGAAGACCGCGATCGTGCCCAGTGACGAGCAGACGGTTCCACAGATGTTGGGCATGCGCGGCGTGACAAAGTATTTCAAACCCGTCCTCGCCCGTGTAGCCTGTGCGAGACACGCGACAATCGACTCGGTCCACCAGAACACGCTGTGACCAGTAGTAGGGAATGCGATCGAGCATGTGATCGGTCAATTGCTGAAGGACTCGTTCCGCGCGTGGACCCTGAAGTGCCAAAAGCGCAAACGCATCACTTGTGTTGTGAACTTCTACGTTTAGCATTCCGGCGTGGCCTTCGATCCATTTGAAGTCAGAATCGGCTCCGCCGGCGTTGACGATGAGCAGGAAATATTCAGCGTTGATCCTGTAGACAAGCAGATCATCAATCACGCCACCTTCAAGATTGGTCATCGTCGAGTACTGCACCTGATTATCTTCAAGCTTCGAAGCGTCGTTTGTAGTGACATGTTGAACCAAAGCGAGAGCATCCGTGCCTCGTATCTCGACCTCGCCCATGTGTGAAACGTCGAAAAGACCTGCGGCTTCCCGTACTGCCATGTGCTCACGAACGTGACCGCTGTACTGAACAGGCATTTCCCAGCCAGCAAAGTCAACCATTCGTGCGCCGATTGAAACGTGGGCTTCGTAGAGCGGTGTGCGCTTCAGCATGCTAATTATGATAGCCTCAAAATGAAACTAACGCGGTGCACAGCCTTATCGAGATTAACCAGACTGACGTGAACTCGCAAGCCAATAGCCACGGTTTGTCAGTCAAAATCTCAAAGATCAGGGTGAATAATCGCAGACGCAGACCAATGATGCATCTCGGTCTCGCCTGCGGGCTTTGGTTGCCGGGCTCCGCGATCGCATGGGAAACTTGACCTCCAAAGTCGGAGCGCCCGCTTATGCCGAAACTTGTTGAGCTTGCAGAACTAATCAAAGTGGAGTTGATCGGCCAATCTGAAGCTGAAATAAAGAGGGCTAGTCCATTCGAGTCGGCGTCGGAGGGTGATGTAACTCTTGCGATAGACCCTGCTTATGTTGAGAGACTAAACGAATCGCGCGCGACTGCGATCATAGTGGGTTCTCCGATCGAAGGTTCAACGCGCAACTTGCTGGTAACCCGCAATCCCAAACTCGCCTTCGCTCGCGCGATTCAAATCCTCCATGCTCGCGCTTACGAGCCCGGTTGCGTAAGCGACGACTTGATCGCCGGCGATGGGACCGTGCTTGGTAAGGATTTGTCCATTCACACTCGCGTGACGATAGGACGGAACGCTACGATTGGCGACCGCGTGACTCTGCACTCAGGAGTGGTGATTGGCGACGACTGCAGAATCGGCAACGACACGGTGATTCACGCGAACGTGTCGATCTATCGCGATTGTCGAATTGGCAGCCGAGTAATCATTCACGCTGGGACGGTGATCGGCGGCGATGGTTTCGGGTTTGTACCGGACGAGGAAGGCCATCAAGTAAAGCTGTTGCAACTTGGAGGCGTTCGCATCGAAGATGACTGCGAGATCGGTGCTAGTTGCGCGATCGATAGAGGCGGTTTTGGAGACACGATATTAAGGCGCGGAGTCAAGCTGGACAACCTCATTCAAGTCGGGCACAACTGTGATATCGGTGAAGACACGGTCATCGCCGCGCTCACGGGGCTTTCTGGCGGAACTCGGATCGGAAAGCGCTGCGTGATTGCGGGTCAGGTTGGTACGAATCAGCACATTGCGATCGGCGACGACGTAACGGTTGGCGGTCAGGCGGGTGTAACTAAGAACATTCGCGACGGCGCCGTTGTCGGCGGAACCCCTGCACAAGACCTCGCTCGGTGGCGTCGTTCGCAGGTGCTATACTCCAAGCTGCCTGAGATGGCCGAGCGCTTGAAGAAGTTGGAAGATATCGTCTTTCAAAGCGCGGAGACCGACGCCGAACAAATCAATTCGGCCGACCAGGACAGAGAAGAAAAATCATGAGCGGCAACAGGATTTGGTAGAAAGAATGGAAACGTTACTGGACATCACGCAGATCCAGGCGATACTGCCTCACCGCTATCCGTTTTTGATGGTCGACCGGATAATTGAATACGAGCCCAACAAACGTGTTGTCGGAATAAAGAACGTTACGCTCAACGAGCCGTTCTTTGCCGGGCACTTTCCCGGCGCGCCGGTGATGCCCGGCGTCTTGATTGTCGAAGCGATGGCGCAGACGGCGGGTGTGATGATGCTGGCGAATATTCCCGACCGTGAGAGCAAGCTTGTGTTCTTCACGGGAATTGACGAAGCGAAGTTTCGCCGTCCCGTAGTGCCTGGCGATCAGTTGCGACTCGAGCTGACTGTGCTGCGCTTGAGACCACGTTACATCCGGCTGCGCGGAGAAGCGTACGTCGAAGACCAGCTCGTAGCCGAGGCCCTGATCTCTTCATCTCTGGTTGATCGCTCAATCGTCGAGCGAAGCGATGAAATCAAACACGCCGCCTTCAAACCGGTCGAGCAACTCTAGGAGAGCGCCCCGAAGTGTCCATTCATCCAACAGCAATAGTCAGCTCAAAAGCTGAGCTCGGACGAAATGTTTCTATCGGCCCCTATTCGATCATTGGTGACGACGTCATCCTGCACGACGATGTTAGTGTTGCGAGCCATTGCGTAATCGAAGGCCCATCCGAATTCGGGCAAGCCTCGGTCTTTTTCCCGTTTGTGTCTGCAGGTCAGGCGCCGCACGATGTGAAATACCGGGGTGAAAAGAGCTGGCTGCGCGCGGGTGAGCGAAATACGTTTCGCGAGTTCTCTACTCTGCATCGAGGCACCGAAGGCGGCGGCAATCTGACCGTGATCGGTTCAGACAATCTTTTCATGGCGCAGTCTCACGTTGCGCACGACTGCCGTATCGGAGATCACGTGATCTTTGCGAATGGCGCATCGCTGGCTGGTCACGTCTTGATTGACGACTATGCAACACTTGGCGCCTATGCGGGCGTACATCAATTCTGCCGAGTGGGCAAACATGCTTTCATCGGGGCTTACTCGGTCGTCGTAAAAGACGCGCTGCCTTATGCGCGTACCGTAGGAAACCACGCGCGGTGTTATGGTCAGAATACGATTGGACTCAGACGACGCGGATTCAGCAATGACCAAATTCGGCGCATCACCCACGCCTTTCGCATCCTGCTTGCGGCGAAACTCAACACGACGCAAGCGCTCGATGTAATCAAGAAGGAGCTGAGCGGTGCGCCGGAGATTGAGTATCTCGTGGGATTCATCGAAAGCTCTAATCGCGGAGTGACGAAGTGACTCAAATATTGGTATTGACCCAGTCCGAAGTTGAAACGCTTCTTCCAGTGCGTGAATGCATTCCTGTGATGGTTGAAGCAATGACAGATCTCGCTCGCGGGAATGTATTTCAGCCGCTGAGAACGATTATCAGGCCTCCCGATGCTTCGGGTGCTATGGGGTTGATGCCGTCGTACCGGTCAGGCGAACGCGCGGCCTTCGGACTTAAAGCGGTTTGCCTGTTCCCGGGAAACCCGGCTCGCGGATTGGATTCGCATCAGGGAAGCGTGATGCTTTTCAGCGGGGAAACAGGACAGCTGTTGGCGTTGATGAATGCTTCGGCTATTACGGCGATTCGAACTGCAGCGATGTCGGGAGTGGCGACGAAGCTCCTGGCGCGGGAGGACGCAGAGGATCTCGCAATCATCGGCACTGGAGTTCAAGCGCGCGCTCACATCGAAGCGATGGCGTGCGTTCGCCCCATCAAACGTGCACGAGTTGCCAGCCGGAACCTCGAGCATGCGAAAAAGTTCGCAGAAGAATTCGCTTCGAGCTATTCGTTTCCGATCGAGCCAGTCGCCAGCGTCGAGGCTGCAGTGCGCGGCGCTCAGATCGTAGTCACTGCCACGACGGCAGCAGAGCCAATCGTAAAACGCGAATGGATCTCGCCAGGGACACACTTGAATGTCGTTGGATCGAGCATTCCTACAACTCGCGAAGTTGACAGTGCGACTATGGCTGCTTCCAGTCTGTTCGTCGATCGGCGTGAATCCACAATCAACGAAGGCGGCGACTACCTGTTTGCTTTGCGTGAAGGCGTGATCGGTGAGAATCACATCAAGGCCGAGATCGGTGAAATATTGCTCGGCGCGAAAGCCGGCCGCACTTCGGACAATGAGATTACGCTGTTCAAGTCGCTCGGATTGTCGATTGAAGATCTGGCATCAGCAGATCACTTGTATCGCAAGGCGCAGAATAAAAGAGCGGGTTCCTGGTTGGATTACTGAAGATAATGCAGGGAAATATAGCGGTATGAAGTACGGATTGATTGCAGGCAACGGACGATTTCCGTTTTTGGTGCTTGAGGGCGCACGTGAAAGAGGCGCTGACATAGTCGTTGCCGCAATCAAAGAAGAAACCGAGCCGGAGATCTCAACTGTCAAAGCGCCCATCGAATGGATAAGCGTCGGACAGCTTGGTCGGCTCATTCGTTTCTTCAAGCGCGAGCAGGTGACCCACGCGATAATGGCGGGACAAGTTAAGCACCATCAAATCTTTCGCCTGAATGCGCTTCCCGATTTGCGAATGGTTAAGCTTCTTGCCCGGCTGCCGAAGAAAAGCACCGACAGTCTGATTGGAGCAGTCGCCGACGAGCTCGCACGCGAAGGAATAACGCTTGTCGACTCAACGATATTTCTCGAATCGTTGCTCTCGCCTGAAGGCGTGTTGACCCGTCGAGCGCCGACTTCGGGGGAGCGAAACGACATAGAATACGGCCTATCGATAGCAGGAAGTATTGCTGGTCTCGATTTAGGTCAAACCATCGCCGTGAAGGATCGCGCCGTCGTGGCTATTGAAGCGATGGAAGGAACAGATGCGACAATCATTCGCGCCGGCGAGGTGACCAGGGGCAAATCATTCGTCGTGATCAAAGTTGCAAAGCCGAATCAGGATATGAGGTTCGACGTGCCGGTGATCGGACTTCCTACCGTTGAGAATATGACGCGAGCCGGGGCGACTGCGATTCATGTGACTGCGCACAAAACCCTCCTGTTTGACCGTTTGAAGCTCATCGCATTCGCGAATGAGCACGATCTTTCCATCGTTGGTGGTCTCTAAGGCCCTGCGCCGAAAAAACTATGGCGGCGTATGTTAGACTGGTCTAGCCTCCTTCCGAACCAGCAGGAACACAAAATGGCTAAGAACACACCTAACGAGTTCGATCCGGAGAGCGCGATCATTGATGCCGACCTTTTGGTAAAGTACCGAATGGTAAACCGCGCAGTCGAGACTCTAGAGCGCGCGATTGATTCAGCGCCTCGCCATATCGGATTGCGAGAAAAACTTCGCGAGATACTCATCGACGCAGGACACCGCGATCAGGCGGCGCAGCATTGTCTTGCGCTTGCGAGCCTTCACGTTTCGGCAGGAGATTCCGAGCGCGCGAACGAGAGACTGCTCGAAGCGAAGCGTCTTGACCCGAGAGTTTCGGTCACCGGACAACTACGCGATGTGCGGCTCACGGACGCACCGCCTCAGCGGCCGCAGAAAATTCTGACCGGCAGCCTCGCCGACGTGAATCTATTCGACATCATCCAAATCATCGAGAACAATCGGCTCACCGGAGTGCTTCAAGTCGAGTCGTCTCTCGTTTCAGGCGAGATACATTTCGATGAGGGTTTGGTCGTCGGCGCGAAATCGGGAATGGATTTCGGGAGGAAGGCGTTGAGCTTGTTTGCGGGAGCAGCGGATGGCGGCTTCGAGTTTGAAAAGACGAGCGAAGCTTACGACCGCTCGATTCAAACTACGAGTAACACCGCGCTGATTCTGGATATGCTCAGACTCAAAGACGAGGAAGCTCTGGGCATGGATGGTCCGAACACGCTGCAGTAAAAAAAACCAAGGAAAAGGGGCACGAGACGTGGAAGACAATTCCTCGCTCGAGCCTCTTATTTTTTTGATCTTTGCTTCTCGCTACGGCTTCGGCGGTGTCTTCGGAGCGGCAGCAGCCGTTACGGGATTCGCCTTGTTGTAAGCCGCTACAAATGCTTTTGTGATATCCAGCCGCGGATCAAACCATAGAACGACACCGGACTGAACTGCATTCGCGATGTCCACCAACACAACGATTCCGTTTCTTGCTGTGTAGTCCTCGGCGAACTTCCCAAGCTTTCCGGTAATCGGTTCAAACGCTTTGTCTCGCTCGCGGCCGGCCTCAGCCTGAAGGTCTTCGCCTTTGCGTTGATAATCCCGCTTCATGGTTTCGAGATTTTCAGTCATCTCGGCGACCTTCGCGGGAGAGAGCACGGCGCTTTGCGACTTAAGAGTTGTTTCAAGCGCGCTGATCCTGTCCGCCAATCCCTGAATGTCCTTAACGCGCGGTTCATATTGACGGTTGAGAGCGTCGACCTTCGCCTTGAACTCCTCGATGTCTTGCTGGAACACTCCGGTATTGATCACTGCAATCTTGCCCTTGGGCAACGGCGGCGGGCCAGACGGTTTGGTCGGAGCGGTCGCAGCGGGCTGTTGTGCGGCGATCGAAACAGCGAGAACGAGCAACGCGAGGACGGCAAATGTCGGTCTATAGAGCTTCATATGAATGATTCCTCTTCTCGCGTTCATTACTGTTTCGGTTTTGGAGGAGCGGCCGGGGCTGCTCCGGGAACCGGGTTCGCTTTGTTGTATTCAGCGATGAAGTCATCTGTGATGTCTGTTCCCGGATTCCAATAAGCAAGCGAGCCCGACTGAGCTGCGCCCGCCAGGTTGATCACGAGCACAATGCTGTGCTGCGCGGCGTAGTTATTCAGGAACTGATAAAGCTTATCGCGGATTGGCTTGGTCGCCGTATCGATTGTGCGGTCGTATTCACCCTTGAGGTCTTCAAGGTCTCGCGTTCCTTTCTTCTTCAACTCGTTGTAGTTGTTTTGAAGCTCCGCAAGCTTTTCCGGCGCAAGAGTGGGACCTTTGACCTGCATGTCATTTTCCATCTGCTTCAGTTGCGCTTCCAATGCCTGAAGCTGTTGATATCGGGATTGAAACTGCTTATCCACCTGCTCGTATTTCTGTTTCAACTCGCCGATGCCCCCAAGAAATGCCTGGCTGTTGACCACGGCGACTCTTCCATCCGGAAGTGCGGCGCTGACTCCGGCCTGCGTCGCTTGCTGCGCCGAAGCACTCGAGGTGATTGCGGCGACGAGCGCGGCTACAAGAAGGATTAGTTTGGTTCTGAACATAGATGCTCCTGTTAATTCTTAAGCTGAACTACTCAGCGCGAGATCGCGCGTGGTTCGGAAAAACATCGATTATAACAGCACTGCTTTCTAGTTTTGAAGCGGCAACTAAAAGGTTCGGCCAATCGAGAATCGAATTGCCCGCTTCTGTTCAAAGAAAAAGTTATTGGTGTCGGCTGCCGTCCTCGCGTTCGGGTTCCAGGCGAAGATCAGCCGAAACGGAACATTTATCACCGGCACCTGAACACGGAGCTCGCCTCCAAAGCTGTACCGGTAGTTATCGAATATTCCCGAAGCCGCGTTTGAAAGTCTCACGTCCCTCGACGTTTGTTTATCGGCGACGATAAAAACCTGCTCAAAGCCCGGCGGGATTCCGCCCTGATTTTCAGGAGGTGTTGCTTTGCGGCGTTCGCGTCTCGTGGCAATCTCGCCGCGCGGATTCAAAATGACGGCCTGGAGGGTCTGGTTCGGAATGAACTCGGACCTCTCGAACTGATCCGAAAGATGGCGCAAGTTGAAGGCCGAACCGATGTCAAAATACGGAGCGAACTGGAGCGGCCCAATTATCGGTATGCGATACTCGAGATTGAACAATGCTTCGGTGTCACCTCCGGTAAAAGCGGGAAACGAGGCAACCGTAGTATCCGGCACGTCTTGTTGAGTAAAACTTTCCAGTACGGTCGGGGAGACGCTATGCCCGTTAGCGTGACCGGGTCTCCTAATCTGTAGCGTCTTGCCGGTGAAATCAACCGCATGAACGTTGCGCGTGGAGAATAAAGTATCGACAGGAGCAGTGGGCGAAATACTTCGAATGTTGTAACCGCGGATGTCTTGCTCACCTCCGAGGAAGTAACGCGCGAATAGCGGCGTCCCTCCTACGAACGACAAAGAGTTCGATTCGAAGGGAGTTCCAAACGGACTGAGGTGAGCAAACAGGAATCTGAACCCAAGAGTACGCGTTGGCTTTCCGGCTTCGATTCGCGCGCGAGCCTCGCGTCCGGCCAACAGTGGCCGGAAGTACTTGTACTCGAAAGTCGGTTGTACCAGGTTTACCTTGCCGCCCAGAACCGAGCCGGACAGGCCCGCGGCAAGTGTGATCGATGTGCCTTTGGTTGGATCGAGTGATGAGTTCAGCGTGTTGTAAGAGATAGACTGAGTCACCGTTGATTGCGTGACGCCGTTCTGGCGAAACGTGATCAAGATATCATTGGTGGGATCGTTATCGCGATTCACCGCAGGATCAAGGATGTCGGTCGTTTGAAACGAATATGAAAGCGACAGTCTTACGAAGCGGCCCATCCTGAAGCGCTTCGCGAAATAACTGAGCGGAGCGCTCGCGGTGACCGACGCGCCCTTGGTCCTTTGAGTAAACAATGAGCTCCCGCTAAACGAGCCGAGAATGTTCTGTGTGGTCAAGGCGCCGAAGCCTTGCCCAAGGAACTGGTAGTCTTGATAAAAGACGTTGAAGCCGAGGCTAATCGGACGGCCCCGAAGGTACGGCTCGGTGAAGCCGAATGAAACTATCTTCTGAAGATTACCGGTCGACACGTTGAACTGCAGCGATTCTCCGTAACCGAGCAGGTTATTCGTCGAATACTGAATACCAATGTAAGAGCCCCCGATGCCCGACACACCTCCGCTGAATTGGATTTGCTGACGACCCTTCTCCTGTACCTTCAGCGTGAGATCGACCTGGCCTTCTTTTTCGTTTGTGTTGATGGTCGCGTCGTCCTTCTTTACCTGCTCAAAGTAACCGAGTTGATTCAAACGCAATATGCTGAGGTCCCACAATTGATCGTTATAGCGCTCGCCTTCATTGAGCAGCACTTCACGGCGAAGCACGTTGTCTCGTGTGAAGGTGTTGCCAATAAACTCGAGTCTGCGAAGCACGTATTGCTTGCCCTCCTCGATCGTGAATGTGATATCAGCGACACCTTTTGATGGATCAGTGGTGTCATCTTTGAATTCAGGCACGAAACCCGATTGAAACTGTATGTATCCTCGCGAACCGTATAGCTTCTTCAGGTTCTCGAGGCCTTTTTGAACGACGCTGTAGCCTTTGACCACGTCGCCGGTCTTCAGACCAACCACGGATTTTATTTCGTCGGCAGTGAACTCGGTGTTGTCTTCGACTTTGATCTCGCCCGCCCGGTATTGACGGCCTTCGTCGACGTGGATCACAACCTTCAGACCGCGACCCTTGTGTCCCACGAGCGGTACCCACGTTCCGACTTCCCCTACTTCTTCAACACGCGGTTCGCCGAAACGGGCTTTCAGATAGCCGTGGTCCGCGTACACGAGCACCCGAAGCCGATCGAGATCGGCATCAAGCTTCTCCTTGTGGTAAATATCTTTTGACGTGAAGGTCGTGAAGAGTCCAAGTTCCTTTACGAGTTTCATCTGACTTCGGAGATACGAACTTGAGAAGACCTTATTGCCTTCGAACTCTATAGTGGCGACGCGAAAACGCGGTCCTTCGTCGATCTTGAAAGTCAGCGAGACCGCCGTCTTCGATATGTCTTCGATGACCGGATTGACGGTCGCTTCGGGGTGGCCTTCATTCGCGAGAAGTTCTTTGATCACCGCGGCCGCCCTCTTAGCCTTGACCGCGTCGTATTGAGATTCCTTGGAGAGACCAACCGAGCGTTTGCGAAACTCTTCGAGCACTGTCGATTGTTGGATCGACTTCAGCCCTTCGTACTTTATTTCGAGCAGCAACGGCCGTTCGGTTACCTCGAACGTGATGATCTTACCGCCGCGCGTGCCTTCTTCAGCGTAAACCTTTACGTCAGAGAAGTGACCCTGGGCGTATAGAGCCCGGACGTCGCGATCGAGTTGCACCGGGTTGTATGGATCGCCCTCGCGAGTACCGATCCAGATTTTGATGGTCGATTCAGGGATTCGTCGATTGCCGGTGATGTGGACCTGCTCGACGTTGACATTCTGAACGCGGCTCGCACGCGCGTGAGGTTGAAGGAAATTGATTCCTTCACTGATTGGCCAGCTAATAGCAGCTACGAACACTGCTACCACCCAAAGAACACGCTTACTCATAGATACAGTGCACGCTCCCTAGAAATGCTGAGTTCGTTCGATGTTTTTCCGTAACTTCTTTGGTTACCTGAGCAAGTTGCCGTCGATGATCGCCAAATCACCGACGTTCCGTCGGCCGCGTCAGGCGAGCCCTCGAGGCGTGTTAAGCGCCTGACAATTCCTTTGACGATCATATTTCCGCGCGTCACCGAATATAGAACGTTGAGTTGATCGGTTATTGTAACAAAAATGCATCGAACTAAGCCAACCAGTATTAGAGCATCCTAGCACTTTGAAAAAAGTATATTCTGACTGAATTCGAGCGAGTCTGTGCAGTCAGTACTCAGGGACACCGCGAGGAGAATTGACGACCGAGCGGCGTTACCGCTTGCCGCTGCGATACTGAAGCACGCGAACGTTTTCGAGTGTTATCAAGCCTTCCTGAACCATTTCTTCGATGACCGGAAGAAGTGCGCCGATTTTTTCCGCGCTATCAACGATCTCGATTACGATTGGAAGATCTTCTGATAGCCGTAGAATCTTTGCAGTATGAATCCGGGAGGCCGCACCGTAGCCCATCATTCCTCTCAGCATAGTTGCGCCGGCCACACCCATTTCGCGTGCCTTCAATACAATGGCTTCATAAAGCGGCTTTCCCTTCCACCTGTCCGACTCTCCGATGAAGATTCGAAGCAATTGTCCTTCTTCGGGAATTTTCATGATTCCTCCGCACCTACAGAAGCTGAGCCAGCTTCATACCGAGCCACACTGCCGCCAAGCCGAGAATAACGCTCGAGGAGACGTTTAGCGTCGCCAGCCCGAACTCACCGTCGCGAAGCAAGGTCACTGTTTCGAATGTAAAACTCGAAAAAGTCGTGTAGCCTCCGAGTACTCCAGTCAGCAGAGCCACACGAGCCGTCGGTGAAATAAGTACGCGCGCCTCGAATAACTCCGCGAGAACGCCGACCAGAAAACTGCCCGTGACGTTGATAACGAGATTCGCGTAAGGAAAGGTGGGTTCCCGAATTCGAGAGTAGATGAAGCTTGAAAGGAAGTATCGAACTCCGGTGCCGAATGCGCCGCCAAGCAACACCAGAATAATCTTGGTCATTGATTCATTCCGTTGAATTCAAGAATCAATGATTCAATATCGGGCCGATCGATGAGTCGTTCATTGCACCAGCAACTCATCACCAAGCTCTTCAAGCTCTACGGGCCGATAGCCGAGCGAGTCGCCGTCGAGATAAACCTCGACCACCGAAGCTTCACGAAAGCTCCCGCCAATCAGCGCTTCCGAAAGAGGATCTTCAACATGTTTCTGCAGCGCTCGTCTGAGCGGCCGCGCTCCGTAGGTTCGATCAGCGCAGGTCTTCTCGACCACCCAGCGCCTCGCGTCATCGGTCATCTGCACCTGAAGTTTGCGCCGAATTAACGTTCGATTAAGTTGAGCGATCAGTAACCCGACAATCTCGAACAAGTCCGCATCGGTGAGCGGCTCGAAAACGATAATCTCATCCAATCGATTGATGAATTCCGGGTTGAAAGTCTGCTTGACCGCTTGCATCACTCCTTCTTCGACTGAAGTTTGCTGCGAGCGCGCCGATGACTGAAATCCCATGTGACCGCGCTTTTGAATGAATCGCGCCCCGATGTTGGAAGTCATGATCAAGATTGTGTTCTTGAAATCGATTGTGTTGCCGAGCGAGTCGGTGAGCGAGCCATCCTCGAGGACCTGCAACAGAATATTAAAGAGATCCGGGTGCGCCTTTTCGATTTCGTCGAGCAGAACAACCGAATACGGGCTTCGCTTGATCTTCTCGGTCAACTGCCCGCCTTCTTCGTGACCAACGTAGCCCGGCGGACTTCCGATCAGTTTGGACACCGCGTGCTTCTCCATGTATTCAGACATATCGAAGCGGAGGAGGGCGCGCTCTGAACCGAACAGGAATGCTGCGAGTGAACGAGCGACCTCAGTTTTGCCAACGCCTGTTGGACCGAGAAACAGGAATGAACCGACTGGTCGATTTGGATTCTTCAATCCGGCTCGGCTTCTTCGAATCGCGCGCGAAAGCGCGGAGATCGCACGGCTCTGGCTAACGATATGTTTGTGCAATTCGTCTTCGATTCGCAGCAGCTTTTGCGATTCTTCTTCTTTGAGCGACGTGACCGGTATGCCTGTCCAACGCGAGATAACTTCTTCGATGTCATCTCGCGTTACGATGGGAAAATGTTCTGCTACCAGATTATGAGATTCTCTAAGCGTCGCAAGCCGGTCGAGTTCTTCCTGCTCTTTTTGCTTGAAGATCTTTGCGCGTTCGAAGTCACGTTCCGCGGTCGCCCGCTCAAACGCAACCGTATGTCGTCTGAGCTTGCGTTGGCAGTCGAGAATCTCCGCGGGAAGATTAGCCTCGCGCAGCTTAACTCGCGCTCCGGCTTCATCGACGATGTCGATTGCCTTGTCGGGAAGAAAACGATCTGGAATGTAACGCTGCGATTGATACACCGCCGTCTCAATCCCATCGTCCGTGTATCGCACCTGATGGAAGGTCTCGTAGCGATCCTTGATGCCTTCAAGGATCTTGACCGTTTCCGCCTCCGTGGGCGGTGGAACCTTGACGGCCTGAAAACGCCGCTCGAGTGAGCGATCCTTTTCAATAGTCTTCCGAAATTCAGCGGGAGTCGTCGCGCCAATACATTGAATGTCGCCTCGCGACAACGCGGGCTTGAGGATGTTCGCGGCATCAAGCGAGCCTTCGGCGGAGCCGGCTCCAACAAGCGTATGTAGCTCGTCTATGAAAATAATGTAGTGAGGATTCTCAATCAGCTCTCGCATGATCGTCTTGAGACGTTCTTCAAACTGACCTCGATACTTCGTGCCGGCAACTACCAGCGAGAGATCGAGAGCGAGAATTCGTTTATCGCGCAGGAACGCAGGCACATCGCCGGAGACGATCCTTTGCGCAAGTCCTTCGACTATCGCGGTCTTGCCGACTCCAGGCTCGCCGATCAACACGGGATTGTTTTTTGTTCGCCGGCAAAGAATTTGAATCACACGTTCGATTTCGCCCTCGCGTCCGATCAACGGATCCAGCAGATCGTTGTTCGCTGCGTCTGTGAGATCGCGGCTGAACTCAACCAGATGTGGCGCGTCCTTTTTTTGAGCCATCGCGCGCTCGTTATGTTGTGCGCGATTCAAGTCCTCGCGAATCTGATTCAGCCGCAAGCCGCGTTCGTACAGAATCTCAGCCGCAAATGACTTATCTTCCCGCAGGATTCCAAGCAGCAAATGCTCAGTTCCGATGTGGCGGTGTCCGAATCGCTCGCTCTCGTCGGCGGCGTAGCTGAGGACGCGTTTTGCGCTTGGCGACAACGGCAGGTCCACTGACGCGGAGACTTTGTCGCGAAGGGGAGTGCGGCTTTCAATTTCTCTTCGAATTGATTCGACGGTGGAATGAGGGCTGCGGAAAAACTTTTGAGTTAGCTGTTTGTCTTCCCTGAGCAAGCCGAGCAGAATGTGCTCCGCTTCTATGGCTTGCGCGCCAAACTGGCTTGCTTCATATCTTGCGAAGAATATTACGCGGCGAGCCTTCTCAGTATAACGTTCGAACATACCCGCTCCCGCAGGATCAACGCGGAATGATGAATGCTGATTGATGAATCAAGCTGCCTTCTTTATTCATCGTTCCGCTTTCATCGTTCCTCATTATTGAAGGCGGCCATCCTCGAGGTGCAGCTCACGATCGCAAATGGAAGCAAGACGCTCGTTGTGAGTGACGATAACCGAGGTCAGCTTCTGCGATTTGTGAACCTCCCTCAGGAGACTGTGAATGCTTTCGCTTGTTTTGCTGTCGAGATCACCTGTCGGTTCGTCTGCCAGGAGCAAACGAGGCCGGCCGACGAGCGCTCTTGCCAGCGCGACCCTTGCCTGCTCACCGCCAGACAACTCTCCGGGCCTGTGCGATGCGCGCTCAGCGAGCCCTACACTTTCAAGAACCGATTCGGCTCGCGCTTTAGCCGCTCCGTATGAGCTTCGCCCAATCAGAAGCGGCATCATCGTATTCTCAACGGCTGTGAACTCGGGCAGCAGGTGATGAAATTGGAAGATGAAACCAATCTCCCCGTTCCGAAACCGCGCCAAGTCTACATCACCGAGTTTGTTGATGTCAAATTCGCCCACTTTTACCGTCCCCGAAGTCGGCCGGTCTAGTCCTCCTAAGAGATGCAATAGAGTTGATTTTCCAGCACCCGACGGTCCGACAACGGCTATCATCTCACCCTCAGCGATTGTGAGATTCAAATCACGAAAGACAACAACGCGGTTCCTGCCGGACTCATAGGTCTTGGTTAGCCGATCGGCGCGAACAAAGCTCGACGCGGCGACGGGGCGACGCGGCGACGCGGCGACATCATTGTTCGTATCGATTGTCTTGCCGGCAGCGTCGTCAGTCATGCTTGTGATCACCGCGTCTCTGTGTCTCCGCGTCTCCGCGTCTCCGCGTCTCCCCGCCTCATTCATATCTCAGCGCTTCAACCGGGTCCAGGCGTGCCGCGCTCAATGAAGGGAAAATCGTCGACAGGAAGCTGATCGCTACGGTCACAGCCGAAACTGTCACCACGTCAATCGCGGTCGTGTGAAAGGGCAAATAGTCCAACGCGTAAGCGCCCGCCGGCAGCTTGATCCACTGATGTCCGTTCGCGAAATAACAGAAGCCGGCGCCAACTAAAACTCCGATGATGATTCCCACTATTCCGATCGACACGCCTTGAGCCATGAACAGATACATTACGCTGCGGCTTGTCGCTCCCATGGATTTCAGGATTGCAATGTCCCGGTGCTTTTCCATGACAATCATTATCAACACAGTGATGATGTTCAGCGCTGCGATGCCAATCACGATCAGGAGCGCGACGCCGGTGAGATACTTTTCGTAGCTCAACGCGCTGTAGATCGGCGCATTCAGTTGCTGCCAGTCCTGGACATCATAATCGTTGCCGACCGCCGCTAACACTTCGCCGCCGATTTTCTTGACCGCGTCAACGTCGTCGACTTTCATCTGAATTATCTCCGCTACGTCCTGCGCGCCCGACAACCGTTGAGCAGCCTCGAGCGAGATGTACGCCCACGTTTCGTCGTAGTCGCTCAGCCCGGAAGCGAATATCCCTGCGACTCTGAAGTCACGATAACGCGGCGCGAGCCCCACCGGAGTCAGGTGCCCCTGAGGGGAGATGATCGTTGCGATATCTCCGACCTTCAATCCGACCTTGAGAGCCAGATCGCGCCCGACAAACATTCGGTCGATCTTCGCTCCTGTTTCTGCATCAGTCTCTGGCTGCGCAAGCGACTGCGGGTCGCCTTCGAGCTTGAACTGGACAACTTCACTAGCAATTTGAGGCGCGCTCATGTCGACGCCTTTAAGGATGGCGAATCCGATGTCCTTTTCGCCTTGAACCAGCACTTGCTGATACAGAGTCGCTGACGCAGACCGAATGTGAGGTAGGGAATTCAAACGTGCGACAAGTTCGCGATAGTTCTCGATCGGCTGGCGCTCTTTGCGAGTGAGGTTAAGGTGAGCGGTGCCCGACAATATCTTTGCCTGAAACTCCTGCCGAAAGCCGGTCATCATCGCGAGCACGACTATCAGGGACGCGACCCCCATCGACACCGCGGCGATCGCGATGATCGTTATCACCGAGATCATGACTTGCTTGCGTTTTGCGCGAAGATAACGAAGAGCGATGAACAGTTCGTAAGGCATCCGGTTTTCAGTTTTCGGTTTTCAGTTTCCAGTTGCTCGGCTTTGCGGCCGTTTCAGAGATTCAATCAGCGAATACAACATTTTTTTGATGCTGGTGACTCGCAATTCCAATTCCAAGCTCTGCTCAGTCGATATGAAACCGAGGTTTTGAGCAATGAGCCTTTGGGTACCGAGTTCGGCAAGAGACCCCTTAGCTATTGACAGGAAATGCGCGAACTCGTTGATGTGGCGGCGAGCCTGTCCCTCCGCGATGTTCGATGGAATGGAAACTGCCGCTCGCTTCATCTGATCTGCGAGACCATACCTCTCGGTAGTGGGAAACTTGGAGCAGACTTCAAAAATGGCGGTGCACAAAAGAAGGCCCTCTTGCCAAACGATTAGGTCTTTGTATGATTGTGAGCCCACTAGTGCCTTTGAACTGAAAACTGAAAGCCGAAAACTGAGAACCGTCATTTTTCCGGCCGCATATGTGGAAACAAGATCACGTCGCGAATCGAGCGCGAGTTTGTCAGAAGCATCACCAGCCGATCGATCCCGACTCCTTCGCCGGCGGTGGGAGGCATACCATACGAGAGCGCGCGGATGTAATCTTCGTCAATCACCATCGCTTCTTCATCGCCACGCTCGCGGAGTTTCATCTGCGCTTCGAAGCGCTGACGTTGATCAACCGGATCGTTGATTTCGCAGAATCCGTTGGCGATCTCCATGCCGGCTATGAACAACTCGAAGCGATCGACGAATCTCGGGTCGCCCTGCTTCTGCTTCGACAACGGAGACAACTCAGTCGGGAATTCGGTGATAAAAGTTGGATTGATTAACTTGTCTTCGGCCACGTGCTCAAACAATTCACCGAGTAGATGTCCGTAGTCTAGCGATTTCAAATGCGAGATTTGAGATTTGAGAACAGGGTGACCCTCTGCACATCGCAGAATGCCGTCTCGCGTTGACAGGTCTTCAAGCGTTGGCGGCGGATACCAAGGCTCTATCTGATCGAATTTTCCTTCTCTTCCGAGTTCGATGGCGGCGACTTGTTTTGCCAAGTAATCACCCGCGTCCGGCCAATAGTGAATCACTGCTTCGCGCATAGTCAGGCGCTTCCAGGGCCGCGTGAAGTCGATCTTATTCTCGTCATATTCGATGACTCGCGCTGCGCAGATTTGTTCCACGAGACTCGTAATCAAATCTTCAGTCAGCTTTAGCAGATCCTCGTATTCCGAATACGCTTCGTACCACTCCAGCATTGTGAACTCGGGGTTGTGCGAGCGGTCGATTCCTTCATTTCGAAAGTTGCGATTAATCTCGTAGACCTTCTCGAACCCGCCCACGATTAATCGCTTGAGGTAAAGCTCGGGCGCGATCCTCGCATACAAGTCGATGTCCAGTGCGTTGTGATGAGTGGTGAAGGGCCTTGCTGCGGCTCCCGTCGGCAGAGCCGTCAGCATCGGCGTTTCGACTTCAACGTAACCGCGGTCGTCGAAGTAACGCCGAATCGAACGGACGATCTGAGATCGCGTCTCGAAGACGCTGCGAACCTCGCGGCTGGCGATCAAATCGGCATACCGTTGGCGGTAGCGCAGCTCAATGTCATGCAAACCATAGTACTTGTCTGGCGGCGGAACGAGCGCCTTTGCGAGAAACGTTAGCGAGTCGGCGTGAATTGACAGCTCTCCCGTCCGCGTTCGAAACAACCGGCCTTCCGCTCCGATGAAATCGCCGAGATCAAGCAGCTTGAACAGCGCCCACGTTCGCTCATCGATCTCGTTTGATTTGATGTAGATTTGAAGAAGGCCGGCGCCGTCACCGAAGCGAACAAACGCGGCCTTACCCATTTTGTTGACAGCGTGAATGCGACCGGCAACTCGGACGCAGGTGCGCTCGGTGTCAAGTTGTTCAGCGGTTGCCTGGCGGAACTGCTGTACGATCTGAGTTACTGAATGGGTGCGCTCAAACTTGTGCGGGTAGGATTCTATCCCGAGACTCTTGATCTCCGTGAGATTGTCCCAACGTTGCTTTTGATGCGCCGACTCCTCCATATGACTCAGTTCCCAAAGGAGAGGCCGCACTCTCGCCGTATAAAGCACCTTCCAGTGCGGGACGACTTGATTCAGCGCATCAACTTCAATTGTCAGTCTGTCAGGGAGTTGGCCTGCTGTTGGCAAATTGAATAGTGCCCAGGCAAGCGTCGTGAAAGGTTCAGCTTCATTCTGAGAAAGCTGCTGAACTATCTTCTCTAACATCGGCAGCTTCTCTGAGTGTGTCTGCGATTTGAGGGCGAGCCAATTGGACTTAACGTAGTTCAATTCAGTCGTCAGGTTCTCGAGCGTGCGGCAATGATCTTCGAGCAGCTTGTGCGCGGCGAGGGCTGTGTCGTCACGAGAACCGTCACCATGAATCAACTCCAGCATTAACGACTCAACCCGCTCCACCGCTGATGTGAGATTCCTGTGAAGATCCGAGATGGCTTGTAAGTGTTCGGTGAGATCCAAGACTCTCCTTTATCTACTGATCCTTAATATATCCAATCAAAAATAGACGATGCCATATTGAAGTTCCCCCGAGTCCTTTTCCTCTCTCAAGATGTCGGTAGCTTTTGGAGTCCCGGCAAACGGCTCAGGGTGTAAATGGTAATGCTCCAATTGGTCTTCAACGAGTGTTGGCCGGAACATCTATCGCCCTTCCATTCTTTCGAGCGGTTAGGTCGTGTCGCAGCTCGGCTGTCAGCTTATCGAGGTCGTTGGTCTCGCCGCGCAGATAAGCTTTGTAGCCTTCCGCAATCTGCTTTCTTAGCTCCTCGTCGTGGAGCTCCAGTTCGTCTTCAAGCTCATCTGTTTTAACCGATACCGGGTTGCGCATTGCTAATGGCTCCAAGAAGGTGCGTTCCAGTATAAGCACGAGAATGCAGTCAATTCAATGCGAAGGCTATTGCATGAAAACGTGACAGGTTGATGAGTGGAAGACCGGCTGTCTGAAATTTCGGCGAGCGAACTGGATTCCGTGAGCAATCCCAACGGGATTGCGGCTCAGAGCCCAAGGTTGCTGTACTCGGCTACCTTGGGACACGGCGTGCGTAGGGCGGCCAACCCCAACGGGGTTGCGGCGCGGAGAGGCGGGTGTTGTCCTTCAGAGACATTTATTCGCCCAATGCGACAGCGGCGCAAACCAACAGAGGAGGCGAACAAAAAAGATATCGAATTGTGATCGGTCCTGAACAACATCGTGAATCTTGCCAGTACAGGACGCAACCCCGTTGGGGTTGGCCGCTAGCACGGCGTGTCCCAAGGTAGCCGAGTACAGCAACCTTGGGCTCTGAGACGCAACCCCGTTGGGGTTGGCCGCTAGGACGGCGTGTCTCAAGGTAGCCGAGTACAGCAACCTTGGGCTCTGAGACGCCACCCCGTTGGGGTTGCCTCATAGCTTCGCGGGCCTGCACGATTCGACAAATCCTCGCAGCGCATCGAAGTAGGGCTTGCCGCCAACGATGTAAGTCGAATTGTGAGGCGCCCCCTTCACTTCGTAGAACTGTTTCGGTTCGGAAGCCGCTTCGTAGAGTCGACGGCCAAGTTTGTATGGAACAACTTCGTCGGCCGGGCTGTGTATGAATAGCTTTGGGCAATGCACACTGGCGATCTTTGTGATCGAGTCCATCTTTGTGTGCAGAAGCATGGCCGGAAAGAAAGGTAGAATCGAAGAGGCCATATCGCGTGCCGACGTAAAACTCGATTGAATGATCAAACCCGCCGGTTGAACCTTCGTCGCGAGGTCGATCGCCGGCGCGCCGCCAAGCGACTTGCCGAAGATGATGATGTTTCGTGAAGGAATGCCCCGCGTCTCTGTCAGATAATCCCAGGCGGCGCGCGCGTCCAGATACAATCCACGCTCGGTTGGCTTGCCTTCGCTCTTGCCGTAGCCGCGATAGTCGATGATGAACACTCGCACAGGCAGACTCATCAGCGCGCGAATCATGTCGTAGCGGTAAGTGATGTTGCCTGCGTTGCCGTGAAACCAAAGCAAGACCATCTGTGCTTGAACCGGCTCGATAGCGGCGGAGGTCTTGCGTTGTGGAGTGCAGAACCAACCGTGAATCCTTACACCATCGCTCGCTTGCAGGAAGCAATCTTCGATTCTCGGGGTGATCTCGCCTTCGAGTGCTGGAATGTTATCGACGTCCCAGAAGCCATCGGGATACTTCGAAGGGAAATAGACGAGCTTGTCTTCGAATGCCATTATTGAAATCACGAGTCCAGCGATCAGGAGCAGCATAATGCGAGCGAGCCGCCAGACAAAAGCATTGTTGAACCATAAGTCTCGAATCAATCGCATCAATATCATTGATTTCGGAATTCGCCTATCAATCACACGGTAGCTTGAAGAGCTTGTTCCCATTTCTCCGTCGCGTTGCGGCGCGAGTTATATCGTGATTCAATCGAGCGATGACGAAGGTCGTGAGCAGACAGGCTTTGATTCAAGAACGAAACCGTCTTCGAGAAGTAGGGAAGCGAGTGGTGTTCACTAATGGCTGTTTCGATCTGCTCCATCCCGGCCACGTTCGTTATCTGACCGAGGCTCGCTCGCTTGGAGATGTTTTGGTTGTCGGACTGAACAGCGATCGATCTGTTCGGGTGCTGAAGGGCGAAGGCCGTCCGATACTCAATGAGCAAGAGCGATCGGAAGTGATCGCCGCGCTTGAAGCGGTCGACTTCGTCGTCGTATTCGATGAAGAGACTCCGAAGGAATTCATAGCTGAGCTTTTGCCGGACGTGCTGGTGAAGGGCGGCGACTGGCCGATCGATCAGATCATCGGCCGCGAAGAAGTTGAAGCCGCAGGCGGCCGGGTTTTTTCGCTCCCCTACATCGAGGGATCTTCAACCTCGGACATAATCGAGCGAGTGGCACGGATCGCATCTCATCGAAAATCATCGCGGTGAGCAAGAAACTACCTTCATTTTTTTTGATCCACTGCGCTAGCCTTCGATCGCAGCCTCTCCGATTGCTTGGCGTCTGTCGAAAAGAAGAGAGCCTTTTGCCAGGTCGAGCGCGCCATTTCTTTCTTGCCCATTCGATCGTAGACGTCGCCAAGATGTTCTTGCACCGTTGCCGAGTCGATATACAAGCGAGCGGCCTGGGTGAGATATCGCTCGGCTTCGTCAAGCTTGCCAAGTTTGAAGTAAGCCCATCCAAGGCTGTCGACGTAAGCGCCGTTGTTTGGCGCCGCGTCCACCGCGCGCTGAATCATCTTGAGAGCTTCTTCAAGACGCACGCCGCGGTCGACCAATAAGTATCCAAGATTGTTTAGAGCCAGAGCGCTGTTCGGATCAAGTTTTAGTGCTTCGTTGTATTGAGCTTCCGCTTCGGAAAGCTTATCGTGCTGATTTAGAAGCGAGCCGAACATCACGCGCAGGTTCGCGTCTCCAGGTGACTTCTTTACACCATCCGAGAGCACCGTCTCCGCTTCCGCTGTTCGTTTTTGTTTGTCAAGCGCTAAAGCCAACACGTAATAAGTTCCGGGGTACTCGTTAAGACGAAGCGATTCTCTGAAAGCCGCTTCAGCCTCGGGGAACTGTTCGGCCGCAAGGTACGTTTCTCCCAGCCAGCCCTGCATTCGCCAATTGTAAGGATCCGCACTGACTCCTTTCTTGAATGTTGCTATTGCTTCGTCAAAGCGGCCCATCAACCGATACGCTGTCCCGCTCATCGCGTACGCGTCGCCATATTTCGGATTGATCTCGATCGCTTTGTTAGCGGCCGCCTGAGCTTCGCTGAAGCGCTGCATTCTAAGAAACGTTTCTGCTAACTCCACATAGACATTTTGGATCTCAGAAAACTGCGGCTTGAGCTCGGTGATATAAAGATACGTAGCGACTGCATCCGCATCTCGTCTCACGCCCGCATAAGCGCGAGCCATCGAGTAATAAGCTTGCGCAAAGTCCGGCTTTAAGTGCGTAGCTTGGAGGTAGGCCGTTATCGCGGCCGAATAGTCTTGGGCCGAGTGGTAGAGATAGCCGAGGCGATAATGCTGCTCGGCATCTTCCGGTCTTTGTTGAACAATCTGCTTTTGCACTTCGATCGCTTCCGGATATCTTCTCGCATCACCAAGCGCACGGCTCAACGGATCGAGCAACTCGACCGAGTTGGGAGAGAACTCCAGGGCTTTCTTGTAGGCAGCTATTTCGCGGTCGTGGTTCCGTAGCTGGTTATAGACGTGAGCCAACGAAACATAAAGCGCCTTTTGATCCGGCTGCAGTTCGATGGCCTTCTCATAAGAGGTGACAGCTTCTGCCAGACGGCCTTCGGCCTCATATGCTGCAGCGAGACGAATATAAGCGGCGCCCGAGCCGGGATTGGCGGCCACCGCTTTCTTTGCCTCTTCGATAGCGGCATCGTCCGATTTGTCCTTCAACGTATATCCAGTGATGTCGTTGGGAGGTTCCTTGTCGAGATTGAAGTTGAACGTGATCGTTCCGATGACCTTAACCAGAGTACCGCTCAGCCTGGTCGGCGAAAACTTCCAGCCGCGCGCGGCCGTCACCGCCGCATCCTTCAAGAGAGGATGGCCTGAGATCGCACGTGCGCTCATAACACCGCCGTCTTCATCGATTGTGACTTCTACAACGACGGAACCACTGATCTGAGCCGCTTTAGCCAACGGTGGAAAGACCGGCTCGACGCGCTGGGTTGCCGACCCCTGAAGAACGCCGCCTGACTTTCGAATTATCTTCGGCGGCTGCGCTTGTTGGTCTCCGCTTTGAGCGAATGCAGAGGTCACACACAAAGCGAGGCCCACGAACGTCAATACGATGCTGAAGCGCGTGATATTCATCATTACCTCCGGACGAAGGTGGTTGGAAACCATGGAACGAACGGCGCGAGTATAGCACCGATCTGGTAGCAGGAGATACTTTTTTTCAACGAGATCAGATTTTCTTAACCGCGCGGCCGATGTTTGACTCGTCGGAGACCGCTCCTGTATCTTCACTCGAGAGCACGCAATGAAGCACATCATCGTCGGAACCGCCGGGCACATCGACCACGGCAAGACGGCACTAGTCAAAGCTCTCACCGGTATTGACGCCGACCGCCTCAAAGAAGAAAAGCAACGCGGCATCACGATAGACCTCGGATTCGCTGATTTGATGATCGGCGATTCGCGGTTCGGCTTTGTTGATGTTCCGGGTCACGAGCGATTCGTCAAGAATATGCTCGCCGGCGCGCACGGCCTGGATCTTGTGATGCTGGTTGTAGCAGCCGACGAATCGGTGATGCCGCAGACCCGCGAGCATTTCGATATCTGCCGTTTGCTTCACGTAAAGTCGGGATTGATCGCGCTCACCAAGTCGGATCTGGTCGATTCGGAGCTTCTCGAACTCGCGCGTGCCGAAGTCGAAGACTTCGTCGCCGGATCGTTCTTGGAGGGCGCGCCAATCATCGCGGTCAGTTCCCGTACCGGCGCAGGCATCGAAGAGCTGAGGCAAGCTCTCAAAGACCTAGGCTCGCGCATAGAAACCAAGGCAACCGCGGCAGTGCCTCGCCTACCAATCGATCGCGCGTTTTCGATCAGAGGATTTGGAACTGTCGTGACCGGTACGCTGATCGCCGGAGAATTTCGAGAAGGCGACGAGGTCGAAGTCTTACCGGCTAGTTTCAAAACTCGCATCAGAAACATCCAGGTTCACGGACGTGATGCTGAACAGGCGATGGCCGGCCAGCGCACCGCGATTAATTTGCAGGGAGTGAGTCTCGATCAGGTCGAGCGCGGAAGTTTGCTTGCTCCGGCCGGCAGACTGCAAGCTACTTCAATGGTAGACGCGCGCCTCGAGCTGCTGCCGACTGCGCCTCGCCCGATCACTCAGCGAGCGCGAGTCCGGCTCCACCACGGTACCGCCGAGGTGATGGCGCGAGTGGTGATACTGGATAGTTCCGGGTTTCGAGTTCCGGGTTCAGGGTCACAGGACGCGGAATCCGGAACTCGAAACCCGGAGCCCGGAACTCGGAACTTAATTTCCGCAGGTGAGAGCGCGATCGTTCAACTTCGTCTCGAGCAGCCGATCAGCGCATTGCCGGGTGATCGCTTCATCGTCAGAAGCTACTCGCCTCAGGTAACGATTGGAGGCGGCATCATCATCGACCCGCTTGCTCAAAAGCACCGGATAAAAGACGCAGCAGCGCTCGAGTATCTCACGCGACTCGAGGGCACGTCGCTCTACGAGAGCCTTGCTGTGTTCGTCGAGATGTCCGGCGCACGGGCAACGTCTCAATCTGAAATCGCCGCTCGCACGGGAGCTACTGACGAACAGCTCGAACATGCTACCAACAAGCTTCTTGCGGATGGACGAGTCCTCCCGGTGACGAAGTCTCCGCTGGTGTTGATTTCAAGAGAGAGTTATCAGTCGCTGGCGAAACAGGTGATCGAAACTCTTTCCGAACACCATCGTCGAGAGCCGCTTTCGCTCGGGCTCAGCCGCGAAGAAGTGCGCGAGCAAGTCTTCGGTCAGGTTCGACCCGAGATTTTTCGAGCTGCCATCGCCAGACTTTCAGAAGAAGGGGCCGTCGCGGCGGAGCGAGAATCGTTGAGATTAGCTTCCCACCGCCCGGCCCTTACCGGGTCTGACGATGCCTCAAAACAGGCTCTGGAAGCGGCTTTCAAGTCAGCGGGGTTTCAAGCCGGCACTCTCGAAGAAATCGCCTCCGCTGCCGGGGTCAAGAGCGATCTCGCTCGAAAGCTGTTCACTTTGTTGTTGGCCGAGAAGCGAGTGGTTCGAGTCGGCGACTTCGTCTTTCACGTCGATTGCATCAATGATCTGAAATCTCGCGTGCTCGAGCGAAAGCGGATCAATCCACGGATCGACGTTGCGGTGTTCAAAGAAATGACGGGCGGGCTGTCACGCAAGCACGCGATACCGCTTCTTGAATTCCTCGACCGCGAACGCATCACGCGTCGAGTGGGAAATGAGCGGGAAATTCTGTGAGCAAAGGGCGAAGACCTGCTCATTATTCGTTGCTGTCGCGCTTAGCGCTTGGCTCTTTGCGCTTAGCTCTTTGCGCTTAGCTCTTTGCTTTGCTTGACTCTTTGCGCTTAGCTCTTTGCGCTTAGCTCTTTGCTCTGCTTGACGCAGCCAACTGAGGGCAATATTCTATCAAGCCGCCCCACAGAGGATTGCTAATGGCAACAACTCGAGAACGGAAACCACTGAACTTCGTCGCTGCTGAGCCGTCTTCGATTGACGACCTTGCCGATCGAGTCTTGTCCGTATCGAATCTCGGTGTCGAAGCGGCAGTCGAAAAGAGTCAATACGATGACACGGATGAGAACGAAAACGGAGCGAGTCGAGAACACGCTGACCCGGTAGAGAAGTTCTTTGATCTGGTCATCGATGAACTCGCCGCTCTTCGAACGCGCGCGGAAGTCGAGGCCATCCATCGAGCAGCCGATCTGATTATCGAATGCGAATCGCGCGGCGGCCGCGTGCACGTCACCGGTATCGGAAAAAGTGAACACATCGCGCGTTACGTTGCCTCGCTTTTTTCAAGCACAGGCACTCCCGCATATTTCCTGCACGCGACTGAATGCATTCACGGTTCGGCCGGTCAGGTTTGCGCGAACGACGTGATTGTGGCGATCTCAAACAGCGGAGCAACGCCCGAGTTGCTTTCCGCTGTTGAGACATTGAGTGAGTTCGGCATCAGGATCATCGCCATTTCCGGAAATCCTGAATCAAAGCTTGCTCTGATGGCTGACGTCGTGTTGGATGCGGGTGTTGACAACGAAGGAGGCGAGCTGAATCTGGTTCCTCGCGCGAGCATACTCGCGAAAATCTATTTGCTCTGTTCGTTGTCAGTGGCCCTTGAAGCTCGCAAAGGTTTGACTCGCGAACAATACGCGCGCTGGCATCCCGGTGGAGCGCTCGGGCGACTCGCCCGCGGCGAATAACCTCACGCTTCGCCCTCCGTTAAGCATGGGCAACGATATCAAACGAGAACTTGAGCTCGTCTTTGACCTTGATCGTTCCGCCCGCAACTGAAACCGGTTTGATATCGAAGCTCGATTGCTTGATCGAAAAGGCTCCCCTCGCGCGCAGCGTCTTATCTCCGAATTCCAGTTGCGACGCAATGGTCAGCGGTCGAGTTACTCCGTGCAGCGTAAGCTCGCCTGAGATCTTCGCTTGAAAATTACCTTCGCCGGTCTTACTTGCCGTGACCCCAGTGCTCTTGAAAACAATGTCCGGGAACTTTGCTACTTCGAGCACTTCATCGCGCATCGTGCCTTCGATCTTTTGACGATCACTCGCACTAACCTTGTCCGTTATTGCAAGTGAATCTGCTTTGATAACCAGGCGCAGCGAAGCAGGCTCAACGGTGCCATAGGTGAAGTCGGCATCGCCCGAGAAGTATCGGATCGCGATGTTGTGATCGTGCGCGAAGGCCGATAGGAAGCCTCCCGCATACGCGCGCACTGTGAAGCGACTCTGCCCGGCGTCGATCCTGTAGCGGGCGCCGTCCGAACGCGACGCCACACTTTTTGCGGATGCGGGCGAGTCCGCATCTGATTTTGCCGGCAACGGAGATCCTTCGACGGTGGCTAACAAAAAGAACATCACCACGAGGCGACAGCAGATACTAATCATAGGGCTAACCTCCTTGCCCGAGTTTCTCAACTAGAGTCTCGCAGCCACAAGCGTGGCCATCAAGAGCCTCCTCGCTTGCGATCTGTGGAACGGTCACCTAAGCTGTCACGCCGGAGGCCGCTAGAATGAAAGTCTCGACCATAGCTTACCGCGCGGCAATGAGCTTGCTGTTCGCTTTGACACTGGTTGTTGGGTCGTCTTCGATCTCGAGCGCCGGGATCGATCAGGGCGCGTTGCTGGTGTTGAACAAATCAGAGAACACGCTCGCCATCATTGATCCTTCGACTTTGAAAGTGGTAGCGCGAGTACCCACCGGCGAGGCACCTCACGAAGTCACGGTCTCCGCCGACGGACGGCTCGCCTTTGTCTCGAACTACGGCACCGGCGAACGGCCAGGCAATTCGCTTTCGGTTATCGATATCGCTGCACGCAAAGAGTTAAAGCGAGTTGATCTGGGAGCATTAATAAGGCCGCACGGCATTACAGAATCAAACGGGAAAATCTTTTTTACAATCGAAGGCAGCCGGGCAGTCGCTCGATATGATCCGATTGCGAGCCGGGTTGATTGGATAATGGGAACCGGGCAAGCGGGCACGCATATGATCGTCGCGTCGCGAACGTCTGGAAAACTCTTCACAGCTAACATCGGGTCGAACACCGTAAGCGCGATTGAAGTTGGCACTTCAAAAGTAACACAGATTGCGGTTGGGAAAGGTCCTGAGGGCATTGCGATCTCGCCCGATGATCGAGAGGTGTGGGTCGCTCACCGGCAGGACGGCGCGCTTTCAATCATTGATACCGCGACTGACAAGGTCAAAGAAACACTCAAGGTCGGGCAATCGCCAATTCGCGTGAAGTTCACTCCCGACGGAAAGCGCGTTTTGGTTTCAGATCCGCAAAGCGGCGAGGTCATCGTCTTCGATGCTGCGGCTCGAAAGGAAGTCGAACGCATTAAAGTTGGAGGGAGTCCTGTAGGAATGGTGATCACACCGGACGGTCATCGCGCATTTGTCGCACGCTCTCAAGCGAACAAGGTTTCGGTGATCAATCTGGATGATTTGACGGTTACCGGGGAGTTTGAGCCGGGACTCCAACCCGACGGACTCGCATTCGTGAAATGAGATATAGTTACGCACGTTCAGACTTCGAATTGGTTTGACGAAAGACGTGCTACGGTTGAAAGGAACGCGTGGGTTACGTTTATCTGATTCGACACGCGCAAGCAGGTTCTCGCGACAACTACGACGTGCTTTCTGACACAGGGCGTGAGCAAGCTCGGCTGCTGGGTGAGAACTTTGCCTCTCGAGGTATTCAACTCGAGTCGATTCTTTCAGGAACCATGCGGCGTCAACGCGAGACAGCGGAGATCGCTCGTGAGGCGATTAAGCTCGCGGGAGGTGCAGCGCCCGAGGTGATCAGCGATGAGCGTTGGGATGAGTTCAGCCTGATCTCGGTTTATCGAGCGATTGCGAAAAGAATGATGAAGGAGGACAACGCGTTTGCTCATGACATAGAGGAAATGCAGCGAGCGATAGCCCTGAATCCGCACACGACGGGAGGCGCAGTAGGCCGATGCGATCAAGCCGTGATTCGAGCGTGGATGGAGAATCGCTATGCCGAATACGAAGGCGAGTCGTGGGTTTCTTTCCGGTCCAGAATCGATCGATGCTCGAGCGATCTTTGTTCGAATCACAACTCGGAGAAGGGAATTGCGGTTTTCACGTCGGCGACTCCGATTGCGATAATTGCGGGCGCAGCTTTGGGCCTGACGGACGAAAAGTTATTGAGCATTCTCGGTGTGATTTATAATACAAGCGTTTCGGTTTTGAGATCGCGAGGCGGCGATCTGAGACTATTCACTTTCAACTCGACGCCGCATCTGGACGGCTCGCAGCGAACTTTCAGATGAACCGCTGCCTGCGATTCGCTCACTTGCAAGCCAAATCGAAGATTTGCGACATCGACAGATGGTGAATATACTGGCGCAAGTCGGCTCAAGCAGGTCAATTAATTTTTAGAGCACGCACGGTCGGAAAGGAATTGACACATGAACGCTGTCTACAAGAACTGCCAGAGTTGCGGCATGCCGCTTAAACGCGACGAGCAGGGTGGCGGCACAAACGGTGACGGATCAAAGAGTTCGATGTTCTGTAGTCACTGCTACATCAATGGCGAATTCGTCTCGCCCGACATGTCGGCAGATGAAATGAAGGAGATGGTAAAAGAAAAGCTCCGGGAATTCGGCATCCCGGGGTTCCTTACAGGAGTCTTCACAAAGAAGATTCCTGGATTGGAGCGGTGGAAGCGAAAGGAAACAGTGAATTGAGATTGAACATTTCACCGACAAATTTGCGAAGGAGATCCAATGATGAATGAAAAGCACTTATCACGCCGGTTGTTTCTCGGAAGCGCCGCGCTTGGGACTGTGGGTGCGGCCGCCTTCTTCACGCCCGGCGTTTTTGCAGAGCAGTTGACCCAAACGCCTACACAAGAAGAGGGCCCGTTCTATCCTGACAAGCTACCGCTTGATACCGACAATGATTTGCTGATCATCAACGATTCGATAACGCCGGCTGTTGGAGATGTGACTCACTTGAGCGGAAGAATTTTCGATCGACGGGGCGACCCGATTCGCAACGCAGTGGTTGAGATCTGGCAGGTAGACAGCAAGGCCGCGTATCTGCACACCAGGAGCGACAACTACGCTACCCGGGATACGAACTTCCAGGGGTTCGGCCGCTTCGTCACCAGCTCGACCGGCGAATACTATTTTCGAACGATCAAACCTGTCGTATACCCGGGCCGCCAAGCTCCGCACATTCACTTTGCGGTGAAGATCAAGAGTCACGACAAATTCACGACGCAGATGTACATCAAAGGTCATCCCGGCAACGCAGTTGATTTCGTTCTGAAAGACGTTCGAGACCCGAAGCAGCGCGAGTCAGTGATTGTGGACTTCACGCCCGTGAAATCGTCGCGCATCGGCGAGCTGGCTGCGAAGTTTGACATTGTGATGGGCTACACGATTGAAGCGTGAATCCTTTGACCATGACGGATCGCTTTCTCGAAGGACGTTTCAGTTATGGAATGGCCCGAGTTCGACAATAAGGGCGATCTGCCCGTGGGTATTCACAGAGCTACCTTGGCTGAGATGCTGCAGCATTTCGGCACGGGCACTTTGCGCCGAACACTCATTGGCCAGCGGCTCGATCGCATTTACAGGCTGGCCTCCAGTACGGGACAGCTGGCAAGATTTGTGGTGTTCGGCTCGTTTGTCACTGCGAAACCGGAGCCGGACGATGTAGATGTCTTTATCATAATGGAAGATTCGTTCGAGTTAGATTGGGTGGTCGGTGAGGCAGCCGTGGTCTTTGACCATGAAGCGGCACAGAATTTCGAAGGCGCAAGTGTTTTTTGGATTCGTCGGATGGCCGCCATTGGCGGCGAGCGAGCTGCGATGGAGCACTGGCAAATCAAACGCGACAAAACCCGGCGCGGAATAGTCGAGGTGACGAGCGATGCTTAAGAACGATAAGGAACTCGAGGCTACGAAAGAGCGCATCAGATACTTTCAGGATCAGGTTGAGAAACTCCGACAGGTTGAAGCGAACCCTCAAAACTACCGAGCTTCCGCTGGAGGCTACTTGGCCGAGATAGATCGGATGAATCTTGAAGTCAGGGAGTATTTATCGATCCACCCGAGCGAAATGAAAGACAAGGCAGCATGACTTAGAACCCGACTCTCGAAAGGGCAGCGATGCAGAAAGAGGAGCTGGCGATGTACTTAACAAATATGTACGCGGGGAGTCGGACGTACACGTTCGAAATAAAATCATCTGCTTCATTCGGCGTAAGAGACCTTGCAATCACCGAAGAGACAATGATCCAACGACGGCAACAAAATCGAGGTTACTTTAAGTGTCTCGAGTGAGTACTTGTTGATCTTCGCCGAGATGGTAAATGCGGCAGCCAGATTTGTCGCCGATAGCAAACCGACGGACACCACATCGTCTAAAGATTCTGAGACCCGGACCAACGAAAGAGTAAAGGCCTATACTATCGCCGAAAAGCGAAATGAACAACCAGAGGCATATGCGGCGTGGACTCCCAGGAAGAAGCTGAACTGAAGAGACTCAAATCAGAAGGTAAGTCAACGAGAGAAATATCCGAAATTCTCCAGCGGAGTAAGGGCGCCATCGGTTCTCGGCTGTCCAAAATGGGCCTAGTCTAGGGAACAGGTTCTGGAAAGTTGAGCGATTTGGAACAAGTGGAAGCTGGGCTAAATGACAATCGATGGCTTGGGAGCATCCGGCGAAGATGAAGAGCAAGTCACTTAGAGTTGGTCTTTACGTCAAACACTTATCTAGGGACATTGAGGGTCGAATTGGAGGGACTACCACAATACGAGCATTCTTCGAGTGCAGCCGAGATCTAATTGAATACCGTGTGGCAACCAAGCAGGGCCAAAAGATTTGCTCCCCAGAAATCTCCAAGCACTCGAGTCTTTCGGGCGGCAGAGTCATTGCTACAAGTGTGATCTGAAAGTTGACGCATTTAGTCGCAAGTGTACGAAATGCGGCTGGTTCATCTGTACCAGTTGTCATAGTTGCGGGTGTCGGTATCACAAAAGCGCTAATTGAGCGGTACCCTCCTCTAAGTCTGAGCCACATACTCACGAGCGCCAACGTTAAACAAGGCATCGGTCCTACCTGTGCTCAGCGTTCGGAAACACGGTGTCTCTCCACGTTCAGCGTTTCCCCCGGGTGATACACCTTCTTACTATTCGCCTTGATCTCCTCAAGCGTGAACCATGCCGGTTTGAATTGCTTCTTTGAATAGAGCTGTGCCTGATCAAAGTTGTAAGGCGATTTTGTATCCGCGCTCTCTCCGAACACTAACAATGAACGAGCCTGAACCTTCGGGCCGAAATCAACTACGCTCACGAATGAAGTGCCCGCCACTCCATAGCGACGCTTCTGGCCCTTCTCAGGCCGCGCATAAAAGTTGTTGACTATTCCAATCGGTCCCGGAGCACCTGCGATCGGCAAGCTCGGCTTATCATCGCTGAATGTCTCGAGCTCGCCGCCCGATTGAATTCGCTGCAAACGATTGACGTCGCCCCACGCAACTCGCCACGTTCCGAAGTCGCGAGTCAGATCGGCCACGACTTCTTCAAGCGCTCGAACCCTAAGCCACTCGTCTTTGACCTTTTGCGACTCAAGCCTGTTCTTTTTCTCGAACCAAAGTGTGAACAGAGTCATCGGCTTTGAGTCGATCGTGCTGACATTGTCCCAGGATTTCAGTTCGGCGATTACGTCTGCGAGTTTTGCCGCTCGCGAAGCATCAACGGCTTTTAGTTTTTCAACATCGGCAACGAGTTGTGGAATCATAGTCTCCGACTCGAGCACAGTCGTGTCCAATCCCCAGTGCGCCCAATCGTCAAATGAAAACTTGTCGTGTGACGATAGAATCCTTCTCGATATTCTCGCTCGAGCGTTGTCAGACTCGTGAGTCATGTAATTCGGGAAGCTATCTTGTGAAGGATTCCCCTCGGCGGTTGTGGTGAAGGGAGTTTGATTACAGTTCTGCATGAACCCCGTCTTCGGGTTCGTCAATTGAGGCAGTTCGTCGAAGCTGTGATAGCCATGCCACTCGGCTTCGGGGTTGCTGCCGTCGACCGGCTTCGACCAATTGAATTTAGTCGAACGCTTCGGAACCGCTCCGTTGTAAACGTAAAAGATGTTGCCGTCGCGATCCGCGTACATCGCGTTGAACATTGGGATCGCGCATTTAGACATCGCCGCTTTGAACTCAGCCATGTTCCTGGCCTTGCCCATCTGATACCACTCGTCTATCCAGCCGCCTTCCTCGAGTCGCGCAAGCTTGATCGAAAGGGGCTTGCCTTCCCGAACGGCAACAATTGGGCCGTGATGAGTCTTACGAAACTTGAAGTTCCGCGGCTCGACGCCCTTCGGTGTCTTTATTCCTATCGCTTCGGTCCATTCAGTAGCTGTGCGATAACCGTCGCCGTAACGATAAGCGAGCGGGTTCTTCGAATCGTCAAACTTTTCGATGAACACATCGACGATGTCAGGATCGTTCACCGTGTGGCTCCAGCCGAGATACTCATTGTGGCCGATCGACGGATAAGGCGAGCCGAAGAACGATGCGCCGCTCAAGTTCCAGCCTTCCTCGCTATGAACGTGGCCTTCATACCACTGACCCGCGCCGAAGAACGGCTGGTGCGGATTGATGAACAATAAAGCGTGACCGTCGGTAGTCTTCGAGGGCGTTACGGTCCACATGTTCGAGCCGACGATGGGCTCTTCTTGAGGTTCATCGAGTCCGTTCAGCGGAATGTTGAGCGAGACTGTCGTTGAAGCAGCAGCACCCGCCGAGTCCAGCGCCTGCACGGCCGACTTGATCTCTTCGACTTTCAAGCCGGACTTCCCGTAGATGAATTGTTGATAGATTGTGAATCGACTGAAGGCGAACGAATACCACGGCTCGAAATGGGTGATGAGTCGGGGCTTGACCTGCGGGTTGCGCGCCAGGAAATAGTTCAATCCATCGGCAAGAGCATCGCTCAGCTCGCGAGTTCGGCCGGTAGTGCGGTCGTATTCGGCCTTCGCGAGTCTCGGAATCTCGAGCGCGCGATTGAGCATATCGTCGGACAACGTTTTTTCGCCGTACACTTCAGAAGCGCGTCCGAGCGCTCGAATGTAGCTGTCTTCGATCTGCCAGAAATTGTCTTCGGCTTGCGCATAGATGTAGCCGAACACGCAGCTCGCGTCCGTCGGTCCGTAGATGTGCGGCACGCCGTAACTGTCTCGGTAAATCGTCACCGATCGAGCGATCTTCTCGGCTTTCGCGTCGCTTTTTGAAGTCTTCGCAGCGGCTGCGGCGGCAGGGAGCGCCAACGAGATCAACAAGGCTACGAGCAGCGCACGAGACAAATATGCCGCAAGAGTTTGCGTTGTAGTCAGCCGGTTCGCCCGCCTGCTTAGTTTGCCCGAAGTGAGCGCGTGAAGAGAGTGAATCAAATCCATTGCAGACCTCCTGAGATTCTCGTCGGTGTTGGCCAGATCGGAACTGCGCGAATTCTACAGTTGGATATCGCCACACGCAAGGAAAGCAAGACACGATTGAGCTAATTGCGTTTTACATTGCGCGAGTCTCACCTTTCCGACTAGACTCTTCGCGCTGTATCGGCGAATGCAGGCCGCATTTATTTTGCGTCGCGAGTTGAGGCGCGAATCGCTCACGGCCTTACTAACTCAACAGCCCGGGGAATCCATGTTCGGAGTCATTCAAAGCGGCTCAAGCACTCTGGTGATAGTCATCGTTGCCGTGGTCGCCGTATTGGCCGTGATCGCCTTCGGCATCTTCTTATTCGCGCGTTGGCGTTCGGCTAGGCAAGTCCAGGAAGCGCGAATGCGCGAGCGATTGATTGAAATGGAACGTGAAGCTCAGTTCGCTTCTGCAACAGACCGCGTTCCATATTCGCGAGACCCTCAAGACATCGCTTCGCATATAGCCTCGCTCTTTGGTGAATACTTTTCGATACAGGTAGGAGCCGTTTACGCGGGCCGTGAATCAGATGTGAACCTGTCTGACGTCTTGAAAACCGCGAACAATGGCGGCGACGCGGACTCTGGTGCAAACTTCCCGTCGTCAGTTCCCGCGTCCTTGCTGAATAAGCACTCACGCTCTGCCGTCATAAAGCTTAGCTCACTCATCGAGAGCGAAGTCGACCCTTCCGCGATAGACGGCGAATCAAACGCCGACTTGGGCGCAGCGGACGAAGGCATCGAAGATCAATTGCAGGAGGCTCCTAAAGTGCCGCCGGCGACTGCAACCGACGAGCGAGTTGTTGTGCTTCCGTGGCGCGGGCCGTTCAAATGGTGCGGTCTGATCGTATCGTCGAAAGCCGCGAAAGGCACAGCCGCCCTTGAGGCATATGACGAGCCGCTTGAACGCTTAATCGACCGGCTTGCGATTGCGTTGGAGTTGGAACATGAGGACGCTTCGATCGAAGCTTCGGATCGGACGGCTCGGCGGACGGCGGACTTCTCGCGCTCGGTGATTTCGTGCCTGGAAGAAGTCTCGCCGCTCGACTCTATCGTGAGAGAACTGGCTAGGCTGGTGGGTAGTGACAGCGCAGCGCTTTGGCGGCTCGATGAATCCAGCTCATTGATCAGGATGGTCGCGGCGTACGGGTTGAAGTCGTCGGAGTTTCTCCCACTCCCGGTCGGGCAAGGACTCTCGGGCAACGTAGCGCAAACCGGTGAAACGCTCGCCGTAGAAGATGCGCCGTCCGATCCGCGATGCATTTTTCCGCGCGAGTCTCGCGAAAGCGGCATCACTTCTTATCTGGGAGCGCCGCTCGCGTCGAATGGCGGGATAGTTGGCGTGATCGAGGTTCATTCACCGAACCGGCGGTCATGGACTGACAGCGATAGGCGCGCATTGCAATCTGCGGCGCTGATTATTGCCGAGCTGGTCAGGAGCACAGACTCGCGAGGCGACCGCTTGAGAGTTGAAAGTGCTTACCTTGGTTTATCCGAAGCATTGCAACGCTTGCGCTCGCCCGAAGAAGTCAAGGAAGCCGTCGTCGAAGTGCTTGGGCATGCGTTGGGCGCGTCGCGAGTGATCGTAGTCGAGTTCGATGAGCAAGCGAATACTACAAAAGTCACAGAGGAATACCGTCAACCAGCCGTGGAATCGGCTCTGGGAGCCACTTTCGAGCAATCGCTCTCGTCCGGCGTGGCTGCGGCGGCAAGCGGCGGGCAACCGATAGCAATAGCGAACTCGCGAGAGAATTCGTTGATGGGAGTGGGCAAAGCTACCGAGCTTGGCGTGCTTTCGGAAATGGCGATTCCGATTCGCGTTGACGGCAAGACTCGCGCAATTGTTTATGTTCATCAATGCGACCGCGAGCGCGAATGGGAAAAAGAGGAACTCGATTTTGCGGAAAGAGTCGCTCGTCAATTGTCGCTGACCCTGTCGAACCTAAACGCCTTTGAAATTGTTTCGGAGGAGGCTAAGCAAGCTCGAGAAGAAGCTCGACGCATCACTGAAGGAACGGGTGGCGCCGCGGCGCGTGTGCAGGAGCTCGAGAAGCAGGTCGAGAGTTTCGAGCGAGTGCTGGCGCAATCTCGATCTAGTGAAGAACAAGCGCGGGCGATGCTGGCCAAGAGCTCGGCGCTTGAAGCAAAGGCACGCGCGGAAGCCGAAGTGACTCGACGTTCCGAGGCCGAAGCAAAGCAAGAACTGGAAAGCGCCCGTGGAGAGTTGAACCAGGCTCACGCTTCGGCTAAGCAGTTGCTCGATATCAACAAGCTCAAGAGCGAATTCGTCGTGAACGCCGGCCACGAGATTGAAGCGTCGCTTCAATCAGTGTTGGGATTGGCCGAAATGCTCGAACGCGGGTCTTATGGCCCGCTCTCACCGGAGCAGCAGCAAACAGTGCACAACATTTATGGATGGGCTCGAAGGATCAAAGGCGATGTCGACTGGCTGATCGAGTACGGCTCGACTCGATCAAGGCGACTGGAATCAAGCGGCGGGTGAAAAGTAAGGACGCAATCGCACTTTGACGGACTGCGAAGACGTGATAGTCTTCCCGTCAATCCAGAATCCGCAATCAAACGTATTAAATCTGAAGGCTTCCTGGATACAAGGACAATTGACGATTCAATGCTTGATGCCTTTCGTCAGTTGTAAGCTACAACTATCGTTCACACGATGTCGAAAACTTTATTGAGAGGAGAGAAACCATGAACAGAAGTGTGTGTCTATTGCTCATAGTCATCGCAATGTTGGCGGGTGCGGTAAGCGCAGCGGCGCAGACGCAGCCTCAGTTGCCAAAGGTACTTTGGATCTATCGCGAGGATACGAAACCGGCTCGCGGCGCCAGCCACGAGAGAGTCGAACACGGCTTCGCCCAGTACTGGGCGAAGAACAAGGTGCAACCTTTCCTGGCAGTGCAGGCCGTGTCGGGAACCGCTACCGAAGTGATGTTCTTGTCAGGGTACGATTCGCTTGCAAGCATGGAACGAGACATGCAGACCTTTGACAAAGCATCGAGCGGGGCGGAATTCGACGCGCTCGAGCGTCAGGAAGCGGACCTTGTCAGCACCGTTCGCTCAACCGTAGCGGTCCTGCGCCCGGATATGAGTTATCACCCCGAGCGAATGATGAGCGTTCTGCCTCAATCGCGTTACTTCAACATCGAAACGTTTCGCGTGAGGCTCGGTCATGACGCTGAGTTTGCTGCTGGAGGCAAAGTATTTCAAAGCGCTTTCGAGAAAATGAAACGCGATCAGCCCTACGTGATGTATCAGGTCGTTATGGGCGCGCCCGAAGGGACCTACTTGCTTTTCTCGCCGATGAAATCGCTAAAGGAAGTTGACGACGAGTTCGCCAGCGAAGGCGCGCTTATGCAGGCGATGGGCGAAGAGAATATGAAGAACATGATGAAAGGCGCAGGCGATGTCTTTCTTTCGATGGAGAGCAATATCTACATCTTCAATCCGAGGATGAGTAATGTGTCGAAGGAAGTGGCCGCCGCTGATCCGAAGTTTTGGAATCCGAAGCCGATGGTAGTCAAGAGAGCGGCCCCCAAGAAGGAGGCCGCCAAGTCTCCGACCGAAGGTAAGAATCAGTAGTCCATCAATCATCCATTGATTCGTGCGAGCGTCACCTCATGGCGCTCGCACGTTTCGCATGCATCGATGAAAGTAACCGTCTTTTATGTAGGAACGAGTCTGCTCGCGCCACTCAGACGCGCTGAGAGCGATATAAATGCGCGCTACAAGCTTGATCTTCAAATCTCGACTTACAACTGCGGGTTGCCGCTCTCTGAAAATGAATGGCGTGCGGCTGAACAGGAAGTCGTTGCCAGTGAGCTGATTTTTGTCATTCACGTAACCGACGATGAAAACGCCCTTCGAATCGCGAAGGCGCTTGATCGGCTCGCACAACCCAAAACAGTAATAGCCTTCAATTGCATGCCCGATCTAATGCGTCGCACCCGATTGGGCAAGCTCGAGTTCAGCAAACTCATGAAGCCCGCCAAAGGGCGCACGACAAGTGAAGCATCGGGCACAGGCATCGCGAGAAAGCTCGCAACCTGGATGTCTGACTTTGTGAAAACACGGGTGAAATCAAGAGACGGGGCCGGCAGGACGAGGAATGCCGGGCCGCCCGCGAAGTCAGATCAATACGTAAAACTAATCGGCCGGCTTCCGGGAATTCTGAAATTTGTTCCAGGCTCGGGCAAGCTGGGCGACATAAAGAATTATCTTTTGTTGTTTTGCTATTTTCTTCAGCCGACTCCGAACAACATTCGTTCGATGTTGCTGTTCGCGATCAAACGCTACGCAGCGGGCGATAATCGCCGAATAAAGGTCGCGCCGCCTGAAGCCATGCCCGCAGTTGCGATCTATCACCCCGATGCGCTGAAGCTTTTCGAAACGTTTGGAGCTTACAGGAAATGGTACGAACGCAAGGACGGACGCTCGCTTGATCCGGAACACACTATCGGACTCTTGCTGATGCGGCCGCAGATCGTAAGTGATTCGCGACGGCATTATGACGGATTGATCCGAGCAATTGAAGGCGAAGGCCTGGCAGTCATACCCGCGACATCGACCTTCATGGACAATCGAGAGGCGTGCGGTCAGTTCTTCGTTGACGGCGAGCGCTCTCTTGTGAGTCAGATCGTGTCGCTCACAGGATTCAGTTTCGTCGGGGGACCGGCGATGAACGACAGCGAAGCGGCTTCCGAGTTTTTACGGGGCTTGAATGTGCCGTTTCGCTCGATGGCTTCACTCGATGTTCAAACGGTCGAGCATTGGAAGCAAAGCAAGATCGGATTGAACCCGATTCAAACGGCGATGCAGGTAGCAATACCGGAGATCGACGGCGCGACCGAGCCATTCGTGTACGGCGGCTTGCGAGAAGGCGGCGCTCAACCTGAGCCGCTCGAAGAGCGTTGCAAGCGAATCGCGCTACGGCTCGCTCGCTGGAATCGATTGCGGACTGCTCGGCGCGAGGATTTGCGTTTGGCCTTCCTGATCTTTTGCTTTCCGCCGGACAAGGGAAATATCGGAACCGCTGCGGACCTCGATGTCTTTCCAAGCTTGTTGGAAATTCTCGCGAAGCTCCGCAAGGATGGCTATGCAGTTGAGGTGCCTGACAGCAGCGAAGAACTTCGTCAGCTATTGCTCGAAGGCAACTCGGGTGAGTACGGCTCAATCGCCAATGTCGCGGATCGCATCAGCGTCGAAGAATATCGAAGACTCTGCCCTTACGTCGACGCGATCGAGCGTGAATGGGGTAGAGCGCCGGGCGCGATCAACTCGAACGGTCGAGAGATCCTGATTCATGGCATCCAGCTCGGCAACATGTTCATAGGAGTGCAGCCCACATTCGGCTACGAAGGCGACCCGATGCGAATGCTTGCGGCAGAGGGCGGCGCCCCGCATCACGCATTCATGGCTCTTTACACTTATCTTGAAAAAATCTTTCGAGCGGACTCGGTGGTTCACGTCGGCACGCACGGCGCGATGGAGTTCATGCCCGGCAAGCAAGTCGGGCTATCAGAAAATTGCTGGCCGGATCGTTTGATCGGAGACTTGCCCAACATCTACATCTACAGCGTCAATAATCCGTCGGAAGGCACGATTGCGAAACGACGCTCGTACGCCGAGCTTGTTTCTTACCTGACGCCTCCGATTGAAAATGCAGGCTTGTACAAAGAATTTGTCTCAATGAAAGAACTGCTCGGCGCGTATCGCCGCAGCGAAAACGAAGCCGAACGGAGTCGATTGTTCGAAGCCATCGAAGAGAAAGCGCAGCAACTGAATTTCTGAGCACAGGCAGCCACGTTACTGAACTAACTGAGTCCCGCAGACTCTACAGTGAGTCCTGCGTTTTGCATTGAGATTTCTGCACTCGATGCATCGGTAGTACATCTTTCGAGTGAAGAGGTTGGTGAGGACGGCGCTGGCGGCGAGAATTCCTCCAAGCACCGCCAGCGTAAGAAGAGTATCGGTAAAGCTTTTCATCTATCGACGAGTTGCGGCGCGCCCGCGTTCGGTAAGCGCGTAGAAATCGCTGCCCCGCTCTTCGAGCAGGCCGTCGCTTACAAGTCGCGAAACGATGTCGAAGACTTGCTCGCGAGCCTGCGGATCGTTGCCGCCGGCTTCAAACAGTGTGTGCAGGTCCAGAGTCTCACTGTTCAGCTCAGCGAACATTGCCAGAACTCTTTGCGCCGGTTCATCCATCATTTTCCTCTCGAAGCAAAGTTATTCGGCGCCCAGCCTTGCCCTCATGATAACAGGCGGGTGCGTTACCTCCGAGGCTCGCTGTACGCAATTTCAATTGCCACTATTTATTATTCGGATTACAACCGGCGTTTTTGTGTTTATAATCTCGGCAACTCTACCACCTGGTTTCCTGGGGTCCGGGTGCAATAGTTTGACAACGGATCACAGGAGGTCTTGGCATGCTCTTCAAAACTATAAGCGCGGCGGTCTTTGGGATTGATGCGTACGTCGTTGATGTCGAGATTGATCTGACTCCGCGGGCAGGCGACAGCATGATGCCGGTGTTTACGATGGTTGGCCTGCCAGATGCCGCCGTTCGCGAAAGCCGCGAGCGCATACGCGCGGCGATCAACAACTGCGGATTCTTCTTTCCGATTCATCGTGTGACAGTGAATCTCGCTCCGGCGGATGTGAAGAAGGAAGGTTCGAGCTTCGATCTTCCCATCGCGATCGGGATACTCGGGGCGAACGGCGATCTCAATCGTGAAGAACTGGCGGATACGCTTATCGTTGGGGAGCTGTCGCTGGACGGGCGCGTTAGACCCATCAAAGGCGCGTTGCCGATTGGCGTCGCTGCGCGAGCGCACGGCGTAAAGAGACTTCTCGTGCCGGAGGAAAACGCTCACGAGGCCGCGGTCGTGAATGGCCTCGAGGTCTATCCGGTCTCGACGCTCAAAGGCGTCGTCGACCTGATTAACTCATCACAGCCGCCGCTTCCGCTGCAAATCGACACTCAAGCTTTGCTCTCGAATCTCGATCACTACTCAGACGACTTTCGCGAAGTGCGCGGCCAGCCTCATGCCAAGCGTGCCATCGAAGTCGCGACGGCCGGCGGGCACAATATTCTGCTGATCGGACCTCCCGGCTCAGGCAAGACTATGCTCGCTAAACGAATGCCTACAATTCTTCCGCCGCTGGAGTTCGAAGAAGCCATCGAGTGCACGAAGATTCACAGTGTCGTCGGCCTCACCGAAAAACACGGGCTGATTACCACTCGTCCATTTCGCAATCCGCACCACACCATTTCCGACGCGGGCTTGATCGGAGGCGGAGCGGTGCCGCGGCCGGGTGAGGTTTCTCTTGCGCATAACGGAATGCTGTTTCTAGATGAGCTGCCGGAGTTCGAACGCAACGTGCTGGAGGTGTTGCGTCAGCCGCTCGAGGACGGTCGCGTTACGATCAGCCGCGCATCGATGTCGCTGACTTTTCCATCGAGGTTTATGCTCGCGGCCGCTATGAACCCATGCCCGTGTGGCTTCTTCAACGATCCGACTCGCGAGTGCAAGTGTTCTCCGATGCAAATTCAACGGTATGTTTCGAAGATATCTGGGCCGCTGCTCGATCGGATCGACATTCACATCGATGTGCCCGCCGTGAAATTCAAAGAGCTTGCAAGCGATACGCCCGCGGAAAGCTCCGCCGAAATACGTGAGCGAGTCGTCAGAGCTCGTCGGGTACAGTTGGAACGTTTCGCGAGCGAACGAATCTTCTGCAATGCGCAGATGGCTCCGCGTTTGATTCGCAAATACTGCGTGATCGATTCCGCGTCGAAGGGGTTGTTAGAGAATGCAATCACGCGACTGGGATTATCGGCTCGTGCATACGATCGCATTCTAAAAGTGAGTCGAACGCTTGCCGATATCGAGGGCAAAGAAAGCATCGATCCGGGCCATGTGAGTGAGGCGATTCAGTATCGCACGCTCGATCGCAACTTCTGGGCGTGAGGTTGGGCGGCTTCGATTTGAATATTTTGCCGAAACGCAGATAAGACATTTGAGATCAAAGTTTCACTTGACAAAGTAGCCAGTGTCGCATATCATCGGGCGGTCTGTAATCTCAGTGACCGAGGCCAGCGATGGCCAGCCATATTAGGTTGCGCCTTATCGGGCGTACAAAAGCACTCTTATTGGTCTTAGTGTTTGCCAGTCTTCCCGGTTTCTGGGGTAGAGAAGGGTAATTCTCTGCTTGACAGTACTGGGACATCAGGGATGTTAGAAACCATATGGAGGCCGTATGTCTAAGAAGTTTGTCTATCCATTTGTTGTAACAGCAACCATTCTCATGGTAACCAGCGCGCTTGCTACATCCAATCACCAAAGAGATAAGCAAGATGAAAGCGCTGTGTACGTACCGATTTTGAAGGTTACGGATTCGGACGGTCACTGGGCGCGTGCTCCAATCCTGGAAGGCCAGGTGCTCACACGGGAAGATGAGAAAACTGGAATTGGTTTTAGCTTTACCACAGAATGGCTCAAGAGTGAGAAGTCCGTACAAGTCAGAATCGATAAGATTGACCGTGGGTCTAAGAGCGAAACTCTCGAGACTCTGAAATTGGTAATTGGGGCTCCAGCAGTAAAGAGCAGCAAATCTCTGTACAAGATCGAAATACAATTCCCGCTAAGAACCCCTGAAACACAAGCTGTGGTGAGAGAAGTGGCATATCAGCCGGCGACTCTCAACCCAGCTACGGCCCTGACTTCTGCGTCTGCGCTCACGCAGGGAGGCAACTGTTGTGTAATGTGCAATGGGATTCGGACATGTGCAAATTGCAGTGTCGTTGTGGAGTGCGGATGTTGTTGTACGCCCTCCGATCGTTGCTGCCTTGTTTGTCAATAAAGGATGCAGAAGCATTACGCTGTATGGTGCGACTGGAAAGGTGGCTTTGGGGTATGGAGCCTCCAAGCCACTTTTTCACTCGGCTGATTGCTTGTGCTTTAGATTTTCTTCTCTTATCATCCACGGTCAGGCAAGAACCCGCTCCATTGAGCGTGAATCTTTTGTCGAAAGTTAGGTCGATTTGCGAGTTGAAGATAAATGTTGGGAACATTTGTCCGCGATGCCCGATACGGCGTTCGCTCACTCTTGGCCGCACCCAGATTTGCAGGTATCGCAATCGCAACCTTAGCCCTGGGTATAGGCGTCAACACTGCAGTTTTTAGCGTTGTGGACGCCGTTCTCTTGCGGCCACTCCCCTACACGGATTCAGATCGGCTTGTGATGGTGTGGGATACCACGGCCAGTACCAATGCGCGCACAGGGAGCGCTTCTTATCCGGATTTTCTCGACTGGAAGGAGAACAGCCACGTTTTTGCCGGGATGGCGGCATATAGGTCCCAAAGCTTTAACCTTGCAGCCAACGAACTATCAGAGCGAGTGGACGCTTTGCGAATCTCACCTGAGTTGTTCGGTGTGTTGCGGGTATACCCCGAGGTCGGCAGATCGTTTTCTGAGGACGATCAACAGCCTGGTCGCAATCACGTCGCGGTGATAACCCATGCTCTGTGGCAGCGACTATTTGGAGGTCGTGATGAAATACTAGGTCAGTCTCTGAGTCTCGACGCAGAGCCATACACGATTATCGGCGTCTTACCTGCCGGATTTCAGAGTCCACCAGCGGGAACATTGTTTAATGCGGACTTGGTGGTGCCCCTGGTAGGAGTTCCATTGCGCGGCGCTCATATCTTGCGCGTGATAGCGCGTCTCAGGGGGGACGCCACGTTGAAGCAAGCGCAGGCCGAGATGGATCTCGTTGCCAACCAACTGGCCAGGCAATATCCAGATACCAACGGCGATAGGGGGGTAAACGTTGTTCGAGTATACGATCAGGTGCTTGGGAATATACGACCTAGCCTGTTGGCCCTACTGGGCGCCGTCGGATTTGTGCTGTTGATCTCCTGCGCAAGTGTTTCGAGTCTTGTGTTATCTCGGGCAGTGCTGAGACAGAGGGAGCTAGGTATTAGAATGGCGCTTGGCGCCACCCGTGGACGACTGATACAGCAATTGCTGACCGAAAGCGTGCTGCTGGCAATACTCGGCGGCAGTCTAGGATTCATATTGACAATTCTAGGTACACCTCTAATCGCCGCCATTATCCCGAATAATGTTCCTCGCGCACAAGGCATCACATTGGACAGCAATGTTCTGGCGTTCACAATGGTAATTTCCGTGGTGGCAGGGATTGCCTTCGGCACCGCACCTGCTCTTCAATTTTCAAGGCCCGCTTTCAGCGAGAAGCTTATGGAAGGTGGCCGGAACTTGGCGGGTGGATCTCGCCGCAACAGAATGCGTAGCCTGCTTGTTGTATCAGAAGTTGCGCTTGCGTTTACCTTGTTGATTGCTGCCGGGCTGATGCTCAAGAGCTTTGTCCGACTCCAGCGCATTGATCCCGGATTCAGTAACATGAACGTTCTTACGATGGCGATCTCGCTTCCCAGATCCAAGTATTCCCAACCCCCGCTTCGGGCGGGTTTCTTCCAACGTGCAATTGAGGGTACCGAGGCAGTGCCCGGCGTTGAGTCGGTGGGGGTCGTTAATACGTTGCCACTCAGTGGATTCGATCAATTCAGGTCCATAACTATCGACGGCAACCCGCGAACGCTCTCGGATACCGAAGCTAGTGCGGGCTATAGGGTTGTCAGCCGGAACTACTTTCAAGTAATGGGCATTTCTTTGCTCAGTGGACGAGCTTTTACCGAGCGAGATGATGCGGCTTCCGCCGGTGTGGCAATTATCAATGATGAAATGGCTCGCCATTTCTGGCCGGATGGTGACCCGCTCGGAAAGCGACTTACAATATCGCCCGAAGAGAGGCCGGTAGAGATCGTTGGGGTAGTGGGCAGCGTAAGCCACCAAGGACTGGACGTGGAGCGCGGACCGGAAGTTTACGTGCCGTACCTTCAACGACCAGAGATGACTATGTTCTTATTGGTACGTGCAGGCAGAGATCCCTATAGCGTGATTGCGCCTGTTCGTGAACAAGTTCGCACTATAGACACCGGTCAACCGGTATATAACATAATGACAATGGCGCAACGCCTCGCGGAGTCAACCGCATCAAGACGGTTCCCCATGCTGCTGATGAGCATTTTCGCTGGCGGCGCTCTGCTGATTACTGTGACCGGGATCTATGGTTTGGTCTCGTATTCTGTGGCTCAACGAACCCGCGAGATAGGCATTCGTATGGCTCTTGGCGCCCAACCGCACGAAGTGTTGAATCCGATACTTAGGCAAGGAATGATGCTTATCTTGACCGGCTTGGTCATTGGACTGGCATTAGCGTTGGGATTGACGCGAGTTCTTTCACACCTGTTGTTTGAAGTGACCCCAACGGATTTGTCCACTTTCATCGGTGCCGCAACGGTCCTGAGTCTCGTGGCGTTCCTAGGGAACTACATTCCCGCACGGAAAGCAACCAAGGTGGATCCTATGTTGGTTTTGAGATCTGAATGAGGGCAGTGTTTCTGCTATCCATTGACTCGCGGCTGTCACGTTGGTCCCACGTCGAGACTCCGATGGAAATCTGACTAAAGCTCGTTTCGCTGAATCTCAAGCTGCGCGGCAAGCCCGAGCATCTCAGCTAGAGCTAGAAACTTCCGCAGGCTACGTTTTTTCAATCTCGAAACATCCAAGTCCAGGGGTTGGAGCACCGAAGCGTCTAAACGCCAGACGGTGTCTCAACGCCTGATTGCACAAGCGAGCCACAGCGCTTAGAATCAACCTCTCTGGAGTTCGAGATGAAGCTCAAGGTTGTACCTGTTTCGCTTTCTGTTGTTTTAACAGCCTTTCTATTGATATCGCTCCTTCCTTCGACTCGCGCGGCGTTCGGAGCCCAGGCGCAGGAATCAGCACAACCAAACCTTCGACGCGGCAAGAACGGTCAATCGGCTCCGTCGCTGAGCGGCGGCGTGACGAAATCCTTGAATTCAACGCGTATTGAGCCCTCGGCTTTAACCGCGCCAACTGTTTTAAGCGCAAGCGGGTCGAACGATGACTCGTCGGGTTCCGATCAGTCAGCTTCATCTCAAGATTCCGGTCAAACGCAACAGGATCGTGAAGCGCCGCCTTTTGATCGGCCGCCGCTCGGGTCTCAACGACCGACGCGGCGTAGCTCATCTGATCGTCCCGCAAGTACATCGCAAGACAATTCTAACTCGGGCGCCGGTTCGCAAAACGACTCCAGAAGCACGAGCGGAAATCGCACTCAGTCGTCGCCTTCCTCGCAATCCAGTCGCGGCAGTTATCCCGACTCTACTGACCCGCAATCCGATCGCTCGGGACGCTACGGAGGCCAACCACCGGTGCTTCATCGTCAGTCGGACCCTCGACCGACGAGCGATGAGGGAACCGCGCCCATCGATGCGGGACGACAATCGGGATCTCAGAAAGGCGCCGGCTCGCAGCCCGGCGGCGAGGACGAAGTAGTCAAACTGGAATCAACGTTAGTCAGCATTCCACTTCTGGTAAGCGACAGGTCGGGCAGATACGTGCCGCAATTGAGAGCGAGCGATTTCGCGTTGTATGAAGACGGTGTACAGCAGGCAATTGCTTCGCTTGGCAACGAAGAGGTTCCGTTCAACGTCGCGCTGATGCTCGACGTCAGCCCAAGCGTTTCGGGAAGCATTCGAGACATTCAGGATGCCGCGATCGCTTTTGTGCATCAGTTGCGGAGCCAGGATCGCGTCATGATCATCTCATTCGATCGCCAGATCCATTACTTGAGCGGTTTCACGAATGATCGTCGCGAGCTTGAATCGGCAATTCGAATGACAAGGATGGGCTCCGGCACAAGCGTCTACGACGCGGTCTATGAAACGGTTGAGCGAAAGCTTAAGTACATAGAAGGGCGCAAGGCCCTCATTCTGTTTTCGGATGGCGAGGATACGACGAGCAGTCGCGCGAGCTATGACGATGCGGTGAACCTGGTCTCTGAGTCTGATGTTCTGGTCTACGGTCTCCGCTATCCTGGAACCGGTGGCGGCGGGGGAGGCATTCGAGTGAATCCCTGGCCGCGAAACATTCCGCGCATGCCGATGCCATTCCCGTTTCCCTGGCCGATGCCTCGACGTAGAGGTCCGTTTAACATCACAGGCTCGCCTTCCGGTAACGGAGCGCCGCAATCGTGGCCCCGGCACCGACACAGCGGAGAGGACTTCATGAAAGATCTTGCCGCTGCCGGTGGAGGTACGGTCTACGACGCGCAACGCATCGGCGACATGGGCGGTGTTGCCAGCAAGATTGCCGAAGAGCTTCGTCACGTCTACGTGATTAACTACTATCCAAGCAATGCCTTATCGAACGGCGGATATCGCAAGGTTCGTGTGAGCGTCAAGAACCGCGATGATATCGCGGTTCGTCACAGGCCGGGTTACAACGCCAGACCGAACGGAAGCGCAAGACCAACAATCTAAGCTCGCTTAATCGGCGTGGTTCGCAGTGGAAAGCGTAATTAGTGGTTTCAATTACGATTTATCTTTCTAGAAGCATTCGCCCATTACCAATTTACCTTCTGTGTAGATCTCGACGCGCGGAATAACCCGAACGGGTGACAAGTCTTTTATTTGACTTGATTTTCGCGCCTCGACGACAATCAAGAAATTGACTTTAGGCTCTGTGGCCAGGAGCTTGTTAATGTGGTCGCGATTACTAATCTTGCTAGCTAATCGGAGGTTCCCCCATGAACAGCACAGCCCCCATTCGTTCGGTTCTTATGTTTACCTTCCTGATTGCGTTCACGGCACCCGCGCCTCGTGCGCAGGGAACCGCGATCAGAGCGGAGACTTTTTCCCTGAGGCCTGGTGGGGAACTGTTCGTCGATAATGCACGCGGTGCGACTCGTGTTGAGACCTGGGATTCTCAAACGGTTCGCGTGCTCGTAGAAAAAACTTCTGCCGGCGGCGCTTCAATCGAACCTGGAGAGCTTGTTTTGATGGGCGCGCAGAACTCGGTGATCGTTCAATGCAAGCAAGGTTCAGGACGTTTAGACTTGACGCTGTATGTGCCGCACGGCGCGCAGGTTCAAGTGACCGGGGGCGCGTGGCCGGTGGACATTGCCGGGGTGCTGTCGAGCGCTATCGTCGAAACAACGAGCGGGAACATCGTCTATCGCATACCGTCAAACGACGATGCTCGCGTGTCGATTAGCTCGGCTCTCGGAACGGTTCGCTCAACGGTTCCACTCACTGCAGTAGAGCGAAACGGCGTGCGCAGTTTGCGAGGACAGATGGGCTCGGGGCTCGCCCAGGTGGTCTTGAACAGTCAAAGCGGAAGTGTTTTGCTCTCGCCTGGGCCAAACTCTCCCGCGGTGGCCAAAGCCTCAATCAATCACCGCCAGGAAGCAGACGTCTCTTCATCAATTGGCGCCTCCAGCACAGCAGTCGCAAACGAAGTACATTCAGGTTCGACGCCGATTCGCGATTCCTCTGCTCGAAATAAACCAAACGGATACAACACTCCCTCGGCTTCGCAGACTGTGCAGAGTAACGGCTCGGTTGACTTTGCCGGCAGCGATCAAAGCGTCGATTCCAGCAGCACAACAACGAGCGGTCCTTTCGTTAGGCCACGACGTGAACGAGACACAAGCTCTGGAGGCTCGGGGGTAAAGGTTCACATCATTCCTTCCGAGTCATTGCCGCGTGGTTCGCACGACGTTGGGGCGCCAGGCGACCAGGCGAATGATGTAAGCGGAAAGACTGTCAATCCCAGTGTTTCATCGAACTCTCGAAGCGGTTACAACAACGGGAACACGTCTGCTGGCGGATCGATTGATTTCGCCGGCAGCGATCGAGCAGATTCCGGTACGAGCAATTCGCGAGTCGGTCCACTGGAACGCGATCGTCAGAAGCGAACGACCATTGGCGGCGATGCGGGCCTTCGAGTTCGAATCATCCCCGCGAACTCGCAACCCCCTCGCTCTCGTGACTCCTATTCGTCTCACGATCAGCAAAACGCGAGTCCATCTCAGCCGCCGACTATAGAATCGACTCCCGACACGCGCGCCAATGAGAACGCGACGTCGTATGGTCGCGAAGCAGATACCGGTTCAAGTTCAGTCGAGCGCAATGGCGATCTTCCTTTCGATCGAACCAGCTCGCGAGCGCCTCGTGAAAGCGCGCCAGTTCTTCGCAGAGACGATACCGACGAGTCATCGAGGGATTCGAGTGCTACAGATGCGAGAACCGGAGGCGGCGAAGATGCGGTCGTTTTGAAGGCTGCCCTCGTGAGTCTGAATGTGTCGGTTACAAATCGCGCGGGCGTTGCATTGGCTAACTTGAAGAAGGAAGATTTTCAGATTGCCGAGAATGGTGAGACCCAGAAAATAGAGTTTTTCCAACCGAGCACGGCTCCTTTCAATCTCATTCTGCTGCTGGATCTCTCTGGTTCGATAAAAGACAAACTCGACGTGGTCAAGTCGGCGGCGTTGCGGTTTATTGATGTGCTTGGGCCGCAAGATAAGGTCGCTGTTGTCACATTTACTGATGAGATTCGAGTGATTTCACAGTTGACCGCCGATCGCGACGAACTGAAGCGGAGAATCAGGTCCATCGATCAATCCAGAGGCGGCACAGCCTTCTATGAAGCCGTGTGGTTTTCACTTACAGATACTCTTCGCGGCACTCGCGGTCAGCGCAACGCAATAGTAGTGATGAGCGATGGCGTCGACAGCTCGCTTGATCGCTACAACCCGATGGAGAGCCGCGTATCGTTCAGTCAACTCACTCGAAGGTTGGAAGAAGCCGATGTAATCGTGTTTCCGATTTACCTCGATACCGAGTACGAAGAAGTCTTCGAGCGCGGAAATAGTTCATCGGAAGCCTATGCAATTTCGCGCGATCAACTCGAGCGAATCGCCGAAGTAAGCGGCGGTCAGATATTCAAAGCGGAAAAAGTTAGCGATCTGGCTGGAGTCTATAAACAGGTCGCTGCCGCGATGCGAACCGTTTATAGCGTCGGCTACTATCCGACGAATGCGGAGAAGGATGGAACCTTTCGAAAAGTAAGAGTGCTGGTAGACAGGCCCGATGCTGCCGTTCGCGCGAGGAAGGGCTACTACGCGAAATGAAGAGTGATTCGTGATGCGTGATTCGTGATGCGTGAAACGTGATAACACATATGGTTTTCTCGACGTCTGACGCATCACGAATCGCGCATCACGGTTCGCTTATCACGTTTCACCCATCACGCTTCAGTGTTCTTTCCTTTCGGTCGCAGGTTTGACGCGAGAATCCTCTTGCGCATTCTTGTTGACGACGGAGTCACCTCGACCAGCTCGTCTTCTCGGATGAACTCGAGTGCTTGCTCAAGGGACAACTCGCGAAATGGAACCAGCCGCATCGCTTCGTCGGCAGTCGAAGCTCTCATATTCGTGAGCTTTTTTTCTTTGACCACGTTCACGTCGAGATCCACATCGCGAGCGTTTTCGCCGATCACCATTCCTTCATAGACTTCAGTTCCGGGTCTTACAAAAAGCTCGCCTCGCTCTTGCAGATTATAGAGCGCATAAGTCGTCGCCGGCCCGCGTCGATCCGAAACAAGTGCGCCGCTTATTCGCTGTGAGATCTGCCCCTGCCACTCGTCCCATCGCAGGAACATCGTGTTGAGGAGGCCTGTGCCTTTTGTGTCGGTGAGGAATTCGCTGCGAAACCCAATCAGGCCGCGCGAGGGAACTTCAAATTCCATTCGCACCCGGCCCGTGCCGTGGTTGATCATCTTGATCATTCGCCCGCGACGCCGGCCCAGCGCTTCAGTGACGACCCCGATAAAAGTGTCAGGGCAATCGATCACTGTCAGTTCGATCGGCTCCAGTCGTTGGCCGTTTTGCTGGCGTGTGATAACTTCCGGCTTCGACACTTGCAGCTCGTAGCCTTCGCGGCGCATCATCTCGATTATGATTGCAAGCTGAAGCTCGCCGCGCCCCGAAACCTTGAAGCTATCCATCGTGTCCGTGGACTCGACTCGAATCGCGACGTTTGCAAGCGCTTCCTTGTCGAGCCGCTCGCGCAGCTTCCGCGAGGTCACGTATTTTCCTTCGCGACCGGCGAACGGCGATGTGTTCACACTGAAAATCATCGAGATCGTCGGCTCATCGACTGTGATTCTCGGAAGCGGCTGAGGATCGTCGGCGGAGGAAACCGTCTCACCGATATAGATGTCTTCGATGCCGGCTAGTGCGACTATCTCGCCGGCGTCTGCTCGCTCGATTGGCACTTGCTTGAGCCCTTCGAAAGCATAGAGCTTCGTGACTTTTGTTTTTTCAATGCTCCCATCGAGCTTGCAGATCCCAATCTGATCGCCTACCGCAACTGCTCCAGAGAAGATTCGTCCGATCGCAAGCCTTCCGACGTAGTCGTTATAGTCGAGATTTGCGACCAATAGCTGCAACACGCCGTCAACAGGAGCATTCGGCGCGGGAATCGTTTTGATGATTTCATCAAACAGCGGACGAAGGTTCGAGCCTTCATCTTTCAAAGCCCGCTTTGCAATTCCATCTCGAGCGACTGTGTAGATCACCGGAAAATCCGTCTGTTTGTCTGTCGCATCCAGATCGATGAACAGGTCGAAGACTTCGCTGACAACTTCTTCGGCACGCGCATCCTGCCGGTCAATCTTGTTTATGACGACGATCGCGGGAAGCTCCAATGCAAGCGCTTTCGACAGCACGTAGCGCGTTTGTGGAAGCGGTCCTTCGCTGGCGTCCACCAGCAGCATTACGCCGTCGACCATCTTCAACACGCGTTCGACTTCTCCTCCAAAATCTGAGTGGCCCGGCGTATCGACTATGTTGATCTTGACGCCGCCGTAGTGAACCGAGGCGTTCTTGGCCATGATAGTTATGCCGCGCTCGCGTTCGAGATCGAGCGTGTCCATCATTCGATCCACGGTTGCTTCGTTTGCCCTAAACAACCCCGATTGCTTGAGCATCGAATCGACCAGCGTCGTCTTGCCGTGATCGACGTGCGCGATGATCGCGATGTTGCGAATGTCTTCTCGTAGCTGCATGTTGCCCTCAGTGCGTGAAATCGAAACAAGTATGATAGCAGACGGAGGAGTGGATTGGCAGGCAGCCAACATAGAACGGTGAACGCGGGGGGATGAGTGGAGTGATGACCGGGTTGCTGTTCATTCATCGTTCATAGTTCATCATTTCTTTTGAAACGGATGCTGATATAATTTCGTCATTCTCTGGGAAAGGAGCACCGCAGTGCTCGAGCGCACATTGATCAAGCGGCAAGGAAGTTACCTTTACGCTCGTTCGTTTGTAATAGTCGTGTTGCTGCTGACGCTGATCTACGGTGGCATGGGCGCACTGCTGGCGATAATCACCGAGTCCGACCTCGACGATGTGCTCGATCAAATAATCTTTCCCATACTCGCGTTCATTCCGGTGCTGATGATGTGGCTTGGTTACGGCGCTATGCTTTGGGCTTTCAAGCGCGAGGCGAGTCACACTATCGAATTGACCGAAGAGGGAATTAAAGAGACTCATGCAGGGCGCGAGCACCGTTTCATTCCGTGGACGGCAGTTCGCGAGATCGAAATGGACGCGGATCTTTTCGGGGGAATGAGTCTTAAAGCGAAAGCTCCGTTTTCAGAGATCGCGATATCGAATGTCGATCTCGAGATCACGCACCCGATGAGCATCAAGAAAATGCATCGGGCCCTGAGCAGTCCCAGCCAGATCACTAAATTGTTTGCACGCGTTAAAGCAGCCGCTCCTCAGGCAGCTCTGCGAATGAACAAGCTTGCCAAGAGAAGACTGAACAAATACGCACTCGTGAATGGTCATTAAGGTAGGGGGATACTCTCCGGCGGAAAGCCGCTAAGCTGTTACCCTAACACTACGCATCTCTCATCGGCTTTCTCGTCTATTGCTTCACAGATGGTCCGGACCGTACAACCTCAATCCGGGCATTAGCTGAATAACTCATCTACCGACATTGTCCAGCTTGGTACGGCAGGCTCAGCATCGGCGATGTCACCACGACGAAATACTCTTGGAGTGTTTGGATTGTTTGCGTCGTAGCACTTGATAATTTCGGGACCTAACAGATCAACATCCCAAACAACCTGAGTTCCAGCAGCGAAGTAATCCATGCGCTTTGCAGCCATCAGTTGTTCGGCCAGAGGGCCATAGTCACTATCGCTTCTCACTTCCACCGAAAATATCGGTGCGCCCTCCAGGAACTTCATTCCCGTAGGAGGGCCTATGTACCAGGCAACGTCCGGACTGAATGACTGGCGATTAGGCAGGTCAACGCGAAAGCCCACGTTATCAGGATAGGCGCGCCCGGGTGTTTTGCCTTGGTGTTGGCGCAAGCTCACATATATCGAGCCGCCGGCTCGTCCCGGCATATCTCCAGTTGGCGACATCAGTACGATTTCTCCATCGACGATTTCAGCCTTGGCATTATCGGGCAGAGCATAGAGGTCTTCGATTGTTGCCCGAACTTTGGTGGACATAGCCTACCCTCGCTGCGTAATATCGCACGAAATATTAACATGGGAGACGTAAGTCGGACAGTTCTGTTTCCTCTCGTGTGCTTGGCGAGCAGCTGCTGCGGAATGGTACACTTTCGGTCAACCCGCCAATGGTAATATCGATGAGAGAAAAGTACGAAGCAGTTATCGGGCTTGAGATTCACGCGCAGCTCAGGACCGACTCCAAAATCTTTTGCGGATGCCGGACCCGATTCGGCGACGAAGCTAATTCAAATACTTGTCCGGTTTGCTTAGGACTTCCTGGCGCGCTGCCGGTGTTGAACAATCGCGTGATCGAGATGGCCGCGCGCGCTGCGCTTGCTCTGAACCTCCAGATCAACAATGAGTCGATATTCGCCCGCAAGAATTATTTCTACCCGGATCTTCCGAAGGGATACCAGATATCTCAATATGACAAACCGTTCTCTGAAAATGGTTGGGTCGAAATACCAACCGCGGAGCGAGACCAATCTGGACGGGCGCAAGATTGGAAGACCAAACGCTTCGGGATCACGCGGCTCCACATCGAAGAGGATGCAGGCAAGTCGCTCCACGAAGGGATGCCCGAATCTGCCACCAAGTCTTATGTTGATTTGAATCGCAGCGGTGTACCGCTCGCGGAGATAGTCTCTGAGCCGGACTTTCGAACTTCATGGGAAGCCTTCGATTACATGCACTATCTTCGCCGGGCGCTTCTTTACGTCGGAGTCTGCGATGGCAACATGGAAGAAGGAAGTCTCCGCTGCGATGCGAACGTATCGGTGAGGTTGAAAGGCGCGGAGAAATTCGGAACGAAAGTCGAGTTGAAGAATCTCAACTCGTTTAGGTTTGTGCAGAAGGCGATCGAGTATGAAATCGATCGACAAGTCGCGGCAATAGAAGCGGGAGAACCAATCGTGCTGGAAACGCGGCTTTGGAATGAACGCGAATCGAAGACCTTCTCGATGCGCTCGAAGGAAGAGGCCCACGACTATCGATATTTTCCCGAGCCGGATTTGCCGCCGCTGGTCATCGATGAACTCGAGGTTGAAAAGCTTCGAGCGGCGATGCCCGAATTGCCTGACGCCCGCCGCCGCCGCTTTATCCTGGAATACGAATTGTCGTTTGATGATGCCGCGCAGTTAACGGATTCCAAGCCGATGGCGGATTACTTTGAAGAAGCAGCGCGCGCTTCGGAATACCCTAAGGTTGCTGCAAACTGGATTCTGAACGAACTGGTTCACGAACTAAGATCTACGGCGAATGAGATCGAAGACTCGCCGGTCACGGCTCGTTCGCTCGCGGAAATGGTTAAGATGATCGACAGCGGCGCTATCAGCGGGAAGATGGCTAAGGAAGTTCTGGCTCGAATGTTCGAGACGGGAAAATCGGCGATCGAGATCGTGGATGACCTCGGCGGATCGCAGGTTTCTGATGAATCTGCGATCAGAGCTTTCGTCGAACAAGCGATCGCCTCAAATCCGAAACAGCTCGAGCAGTATCGAGCGGGCAAGGAAAGCCTGCTCGGATTTTTCGTCGGACAGGTCATGAAGCTCAGCGGCGGACGCGCCAATCCACAAGTGGTCAGCGAAGTTTTGAAGAAAGCACTTTGAAGATGGCATTGGCCGCTAGTGCCGGCCGCTTTTGTGTTGAAAGAAAATTGACAATGAAAATCGCATTGGTTGTACTAGCATCGGCGTTCGCCCTGCTTCTTGTGGGCTCGAGCGGTTGTTCAAAAAAAACCGACGTTGACCCTGAAGTCGCCGTGCTTGAAACAAGCTACGGCAAAATCGTAATCGAGTTTCTCTCCGGCGTCGCGCCAAAGGCGGTCCAGAATTTCAAGGACCTTGCGCGAGACAATTTTTACGACGGGACCAAATTCCATCGGATCGTAAAAGACAAGAATAAAATCGTTGCGATCCAGGGCGGCGATCCGAACTCAATAAACGGAGATCCGCAAACCTGGGGAACAGGTCAGCCCAATCAAAAAACCGTTCCGGCGGAGATCTCTTCACTGAAACACGAACGCGGGACAGTCTCCGCCGCTCGCAAACCGAATGATTTGAACAGCGCTACCAGTCAGTTCTATATCTGCATCGCTCCGCAGCCCTCGCTCGATGGCCAGTACACGATATTCGGACGAGTGATCGAGGGAATGAACGTGGTGGATTCGATCGCGTTTGCGCCGACGGTTCCAAAAAATGAGCGCCCGATCGATCCAGTTGTCGTCAACCGGGCCTACATTATGAAAAAAGATGAAATCAAAGCGGAGGCGAAATGAACACACAAGACGTCGAGTTCTTAAACGAGTACAATCGTTGGGCGAATGCCAGGATGCTTGATGCCGCGTCGAAGCTTGGCTCCGAACAGTTCACCGCGAATTTAAAGAGCAGCCATCAATCTGTTCGGGATACACTTGCACACATTTTGGCGGCTGAGTGGATCTGGCTCGAGCGATGGCTCGGCACTTCGCCAAAAGCTTTGCTTGATCCCGCGGACTTTCCAACTGTCGATTCGCTCAAGACTCGATGGAGCGATGTCGAAGCGAATTACCAGGCGTTCATCGGAACATTGAGCGATGAATCTCTGGAGAAAGTGATCACCTACACGAACACCAGGGGCGAAGTGTGGAAGTATCCTCTTGCAGAAATGATTCAACACGTGATGAATCACTCTACGTATCATCGAGGACAAGTGACGACGATGCTGCGACAGCTCGGGGCCGAGGTGACGCCTCTTGATCTGCTTGTTTTCATGGATGTGAAGTAGAAACACAAATTGAAGTCAGGAGACTCATGCTCGGCGGATTTTCGGATCTTTGCGATTCGCTGGTTTGGATCCCTTGGAGGGCGCATCTGAAAGCTGTATTCTTTTCGCAGGTTCTATCGAAATGGAATTGGCACGCGTACTCGGAACAGTCGTAGCGACAGTGAAGACAGATTCGCTTGAAGGCCGAAAGCTTCTTGTTATCCAACCGCTGGATAGCGATTTGAACAAGAGGGGCAAGCCAACGGTGGCGATCGATTCAGTTGGCGCCGGGAAAGGCGAAGTCGTTTTTTGGTGTCGCGGCCGCGAGGCTTCTTTTCCGTTCCTGCCTTCCGAAGTGCCATCCGATTGCACGATTGTTGGGATTGTTGATTCAGTTTTTCTGGACCAAGGGTGAAAAGTCGAAAGCAAGATCTGAGAGTTGAAGCCGTTATGCTTCTTGCGAAAGTTGTCGGCAACATCGTTGCCACGCAAAAAGATCAAAGATACGAAGGCGGGCGAATCATGGTCGTCCGTCCGATCAATCCCGATGGCTCTGAAGCCGGTGACGATTTGCTTGCCCTCGACGCTGTCGACTCCGGAGTCGGAGATACGGTCGTCGTTGTTCGAGAAGGTTGGTCCGCTTCAACGACCGCTACCGGGAGCCCGGGCGCCGCGATCGATTCTGCTATCGTGGGAGTTGTTGATAAGGTCGAGTAGGAAAAACAAGCTGACAGTTGACTCTCAGTCTTTAGATATCAACGATGCAAGCAAACGATCGACAAGCCGTTCGCGAATTTCTTGAGGCCGCCCTTAAGCAGCTTAATCAACCCTCCAATGCTGGTGAGCGTGGCTCAGAGGCGGCTTCGCCTCAAGCTTCATCGGTTCACGCCTGCGATGCACACCCCGGGCACGATCGTTTTCCGCTAAGCGAACCTTCAGCGAGCACGGGCGCTCGAAAGCCGTGTTTCATGGAACCTGATCGCGTGTGTGTGAACTCCGGAGCTTGTGAAATGCGCGGCTTCTAGACCGCAGTCATTTCCGCGCGAGGAGAGCAACAATACGAGCGAGCCCTTCGACCACTGCCAGACCCGCTCGGTCCTCTCTGTGAAAAACTGCATTCCGAACATCCCGTTCGCCTTTGTACTTGATCGTTAAAATGTAGTCGTGCTCTTTTATGTCAGGCGTCCTCTTGCCTGGGACGAGAACCGCCGCGGGCCCGAGCGTCAACCACCACCACGCCGACCGCTTGCGCTTGCCGGGTTTCATCGAGCTTGCATCGACCACGTTTGCTCCGAGAACTGAGCTCGCAGGAATTTTGAATGATCTTGTTCCAGGAATCAGCTCGGCAACTTCGATTCCTTCGGCGCTGACGATCAAGCGGACGGGCATCGGGTCTTCGAAGCGATCGATCCCATCGAGATATCCAATCTCTACGCGAGTCGCTTCGAGCTTGCCCTCTGTAAGCTGATCTGTGATCGGCGCTCCGCACCAAATGCACTTCTTGGCGCTGGCGCCGTTTGGTCGTCTGCATTCGCGGCAATAAATCGGAGTCATATTTGTGAAACGTGAAGAGCGAAACGCGTAAGTCCCAATTGCGCGTCAACGCTTCGCCTGATAACCCGGACCTCTGAGTGGACGTCCGGGCAAGGCAGTAGTCTGTTTGCCTGCTGAGATGACAATTTGTCCGTTCACCAGAACGTAACGAATGCCGACCGACAGCCGATTCGGATCCTCGAATGTAGCTACATCGTGGATTCGTTGAGGATTGAAGACTACGACGTCCGCAAAATGACCAGGCTTCAACAAGCCGCGATCCGTCAGATGCACTCGATTGGCCGCAAGCGAGGTCATTTTTCGAATTGCCTCCTCGAGCGTGATCACGTGTTCATCGCGCACGTAGCGACCGAGTATTCGAGGAAAAGATCCGTAGCCGCGCGGGTGCGCCCTGCCTTCAGCAAGCGGACCAGTCAGGGCAACCGCTTCGTGGTCCGTTCCCACGCTGACCCACGGCTGCCTGAGCGCGAGATTCACGTCTCCTTCGCTCATCAGAAAAACGATCATGCTTGTTTGAGCGTTGTCGGCGATCAGCAAGTCGAACAATGCGTCGAGCTCGTCGCTTTTGTTCATCATTCGAGCGATTTCGTTGATGCGCTTTCCCTCGTATTGAGCGAGGTCTCGATTCAAGACGCTCGCGACGAGTATTCCTTCCCCTCCGCCCGCCCCTAAATAGAAGTTCTCCCACTTGTCCGATGCTGCACGCATCTCCAGCTTGAGCTTCACGCGCGTCGCCGGGTCTTTGAGCCGCTCGATGAACTTTGCGGTGCCGCCTTCGTGTGACCACGGTGGAACCGCCGCGCCCAGCGACGTCGCTCCAGCGATGTAAGGATACTGATCGGCGGTAATGTCGATTCCGCGAGCTCGAGCTGCTTCGATCTTGGTGACGACCTCGCTCATCTTTCCCCAGTTCGGCTTGCCGGCCATCTTCAAATGGAATATTTCGACTGGAATGTTTGCTTCGGTCCCGATGCGAATCGCTTCATCAATCGCGGGCATGATCGAGTTGCTTTCGTTACGCATGTGTGTCGCGTACACGCCGCCATAGCTCGCGGCAACTTTGGCGAGCTCGATCAATTCTTCGGTCCTGGCGTAGAAAGCCGGAGCATAAACTAGCGACGTGCTGAGGCCAAGCGCGCCGTCTTCCATCGCTTCGGCGACGAGCTTTTTCATTTGCTCGAGCTCGGCGGGCGTTGGAGCGCGATTCTCATCGTGGAGGACATATTGGCGAACCTGTGTCGCCCCGACATAAGTAGCCAGGTTTATCGCCGCGTGACTTCGTTCGAGTCTGGCGAAGTACTCTCCAAGCGTTCGCCAATCAGCTGTGAGTTTGAAGTGATTGAGGAACGGCTCGCTTTCTTTGAGGATGTAGTCGTTCAACGGCGCGGCCGAACCGCCTTCTCCGGTAACTTCGGTAGTGACGCCTTGAAAGACTTTGGACTCGGCTCGCGGATCGATGAGCAGGCTCATCTCTGATTGCCCCAGCATATCGATGAAGCCGGGGGCGACGATCATCCCGCGAGCTTCAATCCGCCGCCTCGCGCGCACGGCGCCGATGTGGCCGATCTTTACGATGCGGTCGCCACGAATCGCTACGTCGCCGTAGAACCACGGGTTGCCGGTGCCGTCAACGACTCGACCATTCATAATGATGATGTCGTATCCTTCGGTTTGGGCGCTCAGCGCGGTTGCGAGTAATGCAGCTAAAAGGAGAGCAAGCACAATCACAAGTCTCATCGATTCCTCCGAAATGATCTGGTTTCTCCTTTATAGGTTCTGGTTTATAGTTTCCGGTTTATGATTTGTGACTACCGGCGTAGAGCAAACCAGGAACCACAAACTAGAAACCAATTAGTTCGCGGTGATTATAGTGGGCTCTGAAAGACTTCAACAATGGTTACTGCGATCGGGGTTGGCGATCTCGTCGGTGTTGCTCATTCGGTTCGCGATCGACTTCTCGGCAAGAATGAAGTTGTGGTTGGCGGCGCCCTTTTGTTTGCTTGTCGCGGCAGCGCTCTTAGTGGGCTTCACGAATGTATTCGGCAAGAGAGGCACACAGTCGACAAGAGTCCCATTCAGCTTGGGACGGACTATCTTACTTGCCGCAATTCCGCTGGGCTTCATTGCTTCGTCGCTGGACTGCACCGGCTTGAGTGTGCAAGGTTGCTCACCTTTTTGTACCTTCATCAAGGTCGTCTGGACCCCGCTGCTCGCTGTCGTCTGTGTGTTTTATTTCTTCACGCGCAAAGGTTGGTCGCTCACTGCAATTGTAGCTATGTCATTTGTGCCCCTGGTCCCTCATTGCATTTGCTTCAACGTCGGCAACCAATGGTGGATTCAACGCATCGGCGTAAGCCCGCTGTGCTACGGCTGGGGATTCTTCATAAGCATCATCGCGGTTGGGTCTTTGCGAAGCGGAGTTCACCTATGGCTTTCACTCGCCGTTTGTATTGCGATTATTTCGGGAGCGACCGGTTTCTTCATTTCTCACCACTATTATCATTTTCCCTGGTGACCGCGCGAGTCTCGGCTGGCGGGAAAAGGCTGAGCTTCTACGTGGGCAGTAGAGACTCAACTCGCTCGACTCTGTTCTCGATGATGGTTCTGATCGCCGTTTACAAAGCGACCTATGTTCTGCAAGAGGTCGTTTACGTCGACGGGCTTGATTAAGAAACCCTGTGCCCCCGCCTGCATCGCTCTCTCTATCTCGGTGCGATTGCCAATTCCGGAACAGAAAAGAACAGGAACATGAGTTCCATTATCGCGAAGCCTGTTGCACAAATCGATTCCCGTTCCGTCGTCAAAAACCCAATCGAGCAGAATTAAATCGAATGTGCTTGATGTGGCCAGATTCAAGCCCTCGGCTACGTTGCACGCCTCGACCATTTCGTAGCCTTCCAGGCCGAGTAAGGCAGACATCAGCTCGCGAGTGTCTTCGTCGTCTTCAACACAGAGGATTCGCCCTTTCGTTTTCTGCATAGGGGCTACTCCAAACAGCAAATTATTCGGGGTTGTAAATAACTCTACGAATCGGCAAAAAGGCAGTCTGTACGGTATCGAACGGATAGGGCCGAGTTGTGTTATAGTATCGCCGCGTCTGATTGTTCTTTCGAATTCAGCCTTCGACATCCGGACGAGGCCAAGCGACCTTCTCCAAGTGCCGTCTGTTGGGTTTACCAAACACGACCGGTCAACAAGGAGAAGCGTTATGCCTTCATCCGGGAACCCTGAAAACAAACTGCTCGCCGCTCTATCGGGAAACGCTTACAAGCGCCTTGCTTCTCACCTTGAGCCTGTAGATCTCCCGCTCGGTGAAATTCTCTATCATCAGCAGGCACCAATAGAGTGGGTCTACTTTCCGCGTTACGCCGCCGTTTCTATGGTGAATATCTTCGAGGACGGCTCGATGGTAGAAGTGGGAGTGATCGGCCGCGAAGGGATGGTTGGCGTAGCGCTCCTGTCAGGTGACGATATAAGTCCACATCAAGCCATCGTGCAGATAGGTGATGGCGGACTGCGCATGCCATCGAGAGTTTTTAAACGCGAGATCGATAACAACGGCGAGCTGAATAACCTGATGAGGCGATACTCGCAAGCTCTGTTCACTCAAGTAGCCCAAACCGCAGCTTGCAATCGGATGCATCCGATAGTAGAACGCCTGGCGCGCTGGCTGCTGCTGATGCAAGACCGCATGGAGTCGGATACTCTGCAACTCACCCACGAATTCATTTCGACGATGCTCGGATCTCGTCGAGCGGGAGTGACTCTCGCTGCTGGAAGACTGCAGGCAGCCGACATCATTCGCTACAGTCGAGGAAAGGTTACAATTCTGGACCAACAGAGGCTTGAAGAGGCTTCCTGTGAGTGTCACAGGATTGTCAGGAATGAATACGATCGGTTGCTGGGCAAGTACGTTCCGAGACAATCCTAGTTTTGCGGGCCGTGTCGATTGCGCGAGGGCTTGCCTGAAGCAGTAGTTTATTTCATGCGCGTAGGTTATCCGACGATGGCCCTCGTCCCTTCCCGTCCTTCAGAACCCTAAGTCACAACTATCGTTGGCGGCTCGATCGACGGTATGCGTGCAAACTCGGCTTTGTTTTGCAGGTTAATATCGCGGGTGACCATAACGACCGCCGAGCGTGGCCGTTGACGCATTACTTCCAAAGTTGATGCAAGAATGCGGTCATCCTTGTTCTGCGGATCGAGCCATGGCAGCGAAGATGTCATGTCAGGCTCTACTGCCATCGCAACAATTTCACTTACATTGCGAACCAAGACCACTCCCACGGTGAGCGACCCTCTTGTACGATAGCCTTTTATTCTGGTGATTAGTTTTTCGCACTTGTCTCTCACGACCTCGTTTCTGTGCAACACCTTCAATTCGTCGAGTTCTTGAAGTACCGTGGGTGTAAGTACGATAACAAAGCTGCGGGAATCTTGAAAGCGCCAGTCCTCTAATTGAGGGTTAAAAATGAGTGCGTTTGTATCAGGCACACATACAATCTGCCCACTGGAGGCATCGTAAAGACTCGACAGTAGACCGACCTGACTCTGTAGCTCAGTGCGGGCAACAATGGCTGCTTCACTTGGTGAGCGAAATGCCGTGTGTGTGTTTTGTTCTATGATCGCTGTAATTCTTTGCCGACTCTGATCGAGGGTCTTCAAAGATTGGTCCGGCTGTTCTTTCAACAGCGCACTGACAATTGCGAGGAATCGCCGATACTCCTCAAGGGCTTTGGATTGCAATTGCCGACCCTCCAGCTCCATTGGAAACCATTTGTAATCGAGGCCGCCAGTCATAATATTATAAGCACCACGTTCCCGATGGCCCGTATTCCAGCGTCGAATTGATGAATGCTCTAACATTTCTTCTATCGAACCAATAATAGAGTATGCCATCTCGTTGAGACCGTCTGTCACTGTCCTCATACTTACCTCACTGGAAACCATGACGAACACCGGCAACCTATTGTTGAACTATGATCGCAAGATTGCTTTGAATCGTCCAAGCCGCAATAAAGGTTCGTCTGGATATGAAACGCTCCCCCCGAGCAGGATCATAGACGTTCACTGCGGAGGCTGTCACACCGATTAAGACCATTGCGTGAGTGCCTCTGATTCCGTCGATCGGACGTAGGTCAACAAGGACGATTGGATAGTGTCCGCTGTTAAGAGCGCTCTCAATTTCTGGAAGAGAAAAAGTATGCTTCGCTGTTCCGCTGAATCCAAGGCGGACGTGCGGTATCTACACTCTTCAACGCATCAGTGCCGAATACAGTGCAATCACATCTCACTCGCAACTCCGCCTCGGCGATGTCGAGACCGAAGCTCGACAAAACCATACGCAGGCAGCCTGGTAAACAGGAATCAGGAGTCTCTTGCTTGTGAAAACGCGGCTTCGATAGCTTCACGGTGTTGTTCGTAAACAGTGCGGGCGCTAGCCGTCATCTGATCCATAGCAGTGTGTGAGACGATCTCTGATGACGACGCATCGACTTCAATTTCTCCGACTTCTCCGACAGATCCGATGAACGGATAAGCTAGCACCACCGGTACCCGCCACAAGGTTGCTGCCTTGTCCAAACGTGGATCGTCGGCGCAAAAGCGATCCGGCAAGTACTCGCTGAGGAAACGATTAGCCGCAGCTTGAGCCTCCAACGCAGTGATTTCAGTTAGCAGATTCGCGGTCATAAAGAAAAGTACCGCTAACGGGACTCGAACCCGTACTCTCCGCCTTGAGAGGGCGGCGTGTTAACCACTTACACCATAGCGGCAAAGATCAAAACTTCGAGCTTAGTATACACAGCGAATAATTCAGCTGCAAACGCGTCACCGATTTCATGAACCACACCGATCTCGAAGTTTCACCTTCACGTCTGCGCTCGATGAAACTAGTTTGACCTTTCGCATCCTGGGTGTTTGAATATCACGCGCTCGTTGAATTCTTTTGGTGTTTGCGTGAGTCCTCAGGCATCGCTACAACATTATTGCGATGCGGGCAATAGATTGATCTTCCGCCGGCGAGTCTCGCGTGCCGGCGCTCGAACAGCTTTGAACGACTCAAAGACAAACGTTCACGATATGCTCAACGAAGCCGGGTCCGGCTCGGCTACAAGGCTACAAGAGTCCCGTAATCTGCAGACGATGAAATTTGACATGCGGCGCGCAATAGCTCGCTGCGGGTTCTAAAGCAGTTTTCTAACTCCGTTCGGAGCTTAGTAGCGATGGGCCAGATTTTTCATCGAAGCACGAACTTCATTTCAAAGGTCAGCATCTTCGGCGCGATTTTCTTCATCGCCATAATCATCTGGCTTCTTCTCCAATTCAATCGATCCTCTTATTACACGCAAGCATATTTCCCCCGAGAGCAGCCCGTTCAGTTCAGCCACAAGCATCACGTCGGCGATGACGGAATCGATTGCCGTTACTGTCACACGACGGTCGAGAAGCTCGCCTACGCAGGCATTCCTCCGACAAAGACCTGCATGAACTGTCACGCGCAGATCTGGTCCGATAGCCCTTACCTCGAGCCCATTCGTGATAGCTGGCGCACTGGACAGCCGATCAAGTGGACGCGGGTTCACGATCTCCCCGACTTCGTTTATTTCAATCACAGCATTCACGTGAACAAAGGAGTCGGCTGCTCGACGTGTCACGGCCGGGTTGATCTGATGCCGCTCACATATCAAGTCGCGTCGCTCAACATGGAGTGGTGCATCGAGTGTCATCGCCAGCCTGAGAGCTTCATCAGACCCCGCGACCAGGTGTTCAACATGGAGTGGCCGCCAGAGGATTTCAATCAAATGGAAGAAGGCAAGAAGCTCGCCGCGGATTATAAGATTCAGAGCACTGCCGTGCTGACCAGTTGCAGCACGTGCCATCGGTGAGGATTGAGGATTGAGGATAGAAGATCGAGGATAGAAGATGAGTCAGTTGGTGAAATTGATTAGTTCAATAACGAGAGCAGAAGATCGCGATCCTCAATCCTCGATCATCGATCCTCGACCCGCGATCCTCGATTCTCTATCATCAATCCGCGATCCTCGAGCTTCGGGCAAGCAATACTGGAGATCTCTCGAAGAGCTTGCCGAGACAGAAGAGTTTCAGGAACTGCTACATCGTGAGTTTCCTGAAAACGCATCTGAGTGGAACGACCCGAAGGGCCGCCGCAGATTCTTGAAGCTGATGGGTGCGTCGTTCGCGCTCGCGGGATTGACTGCGTGCACTCGCCAGCCGCCGGAATACATTGCGCCTTACGTTCGGCAGCCGGAAGAACTGATTCCCGGCAATCCAGTTTATTTTGCGACCGCGATGCCCGTCGACGGCTATGCGACCGGGTTGATCGTCGAGAGCCACGAGGGACGCCCGACAAAAGTCGAAGGTAACAAGGATCATCCGGCCAGCCTTGGCGCTTGCGACGTCTTTTCGCAAGCCTCGGTGCTCGGACTTTACGATCCCGACCGGTCGACGACGCTCACTTATTTGGGAGACATCGTCACGTGGCCTGCTTTTCTGGGAGCGGTTCGCCCGGCGCTCGATGCTCAGCGCGCGCTCTCAGGTCAGAAGCAAACGAAGGGCGGAGTGCGAATACTCACGGGAACCGTTACGTCTCCGACGCTCGCATATCAGATCAAAACTCTTCTTGCGGCGCTGCCGAATTCGAAGTGGCATCAATACGACCCGGCCGGGCGAGACAACGTTCGTGAAGGCTCGAAGCTCGCGTTCGGTCAGTACGTCAATACGGTTTATCGTTTCGACAAAGCTGATGTCGTGCTGTCGCTCGATTCGGATTTTCTGGCGAGCGGGCCGGCGAGCTTGCGGTACGCGCGCGACTTCTATTCGAGGCGGCGCTTGACGGAAGGCAATCGTGAGATGAATCGGTTGTATGTCGTCGAGAGCACCGTAACGAATACGGGAGCGGTAGCAGATCAACGTCTGCCGATGCGCGCTCGTTTGGTTGAAGACTTCGTGATTTCGGTAGCGATTGATCTAACTGGGCCAGGGCGTCAAGCTCTCGTCGATTTACCAATTCTCAAAGAATCCTACGCTGCGGGCGTTGCCACCGGTGTTTCGTTTGGTAAGTCGGTCGGAGAAGCTCGATTCGCGGAAAGTCATGAGAACTGGGACGAAGCAATCAGATGGGCAGGCGCTATCACCACGGATCTTAACCGGCACCGCGGATCCTCCATCGTGATCGCTGGAGACTCACAGCCACCCGCTGTTCATGCGCTCGCTCACGCGATGAACCAAGCTCTTGGTAATGTCGGCAACACAGTGTTCTATACCGATCCCGTCGAAGCCAATCCGGTCGACGGACACTCTTCGCTGCGAGAGCTAATCAACGATATGAACTCAGGTCAGGTAGACATGTTGCTGATACTCGGCGGCAACCCGGTGTACAACGCGCCCGCCGATTTGGATTTCGCCGGCGCTATCCTGAAGGCGCCGCTTCGAATTCATCTCAGCCTTTACAAGGACGAAACATCCGAGCTTTGTCAGTGGCACATTCCTGAAGCTCACTATCTCGAATCATGGAGCGATGCGCGTGCTTACGACGGAACTGCTTCGATTATTCAACCGCTGATCGCGCCGCTGTATTCCGGAAAGACCGCACACGAAGTGCTCTCAGTTCTCTTGAACGAGCCTGAGCGTTCGAGCTACGACACGGTTCGCGATTATTGGAGAAAACGATTTGCAGGAGGCGGTCAGGAACCGGCGATCAAATCCGGCTCTGCGCAGCCAGTATCGACAACGCAAACCGCTGCCCCGCCCGCTCAGCCTGTCGCGACGAATCCGACTGCGCCGCCGGCCGCAGCCGGCTTCGAACAATTCTGGCGCAAGTCGCTTCGCGATGGCGTAGTGGCTAACACGACGTTGCCGTTTAAGACTGTTCCCGTGAAATCGGATTGGGCGGCTCAAAATGCTAACCCCCAACCCCCAACTCCCAACTCCCAACTCGAGATAACGTTCCGATCCGATCCCACAATTCACGACGGGCGATTCGCAAACAACGGCTGGCTTCAGGAATTGCCCAAGCCGTTGAGCAAGCTCACCTGGGACAATGCCGCGATTGTAAGCCCCGCTACTGCTGCTTCTCTCGATCTTGGAAAGAGAGTCGGCGACATCGCGACCAATCGTATGGGCAGCATCGGCGGTGAAATTCTCGCCGATCAGGTTGAGCTTCAGTATCAAGGCCGCAAGGTTATCGCGCCGGTGTTCATTCAACCGAATCAACCCGACAACGTCATCACTGTTCATCTCGGTTACGGGCGGACGGTTGCCGGTAAAGTGGGAACAAACGCCGGATTCAACGCTTACGCGATTCGCGCCTCTGACGCGCCGTGGTTTGGAGCGGGCGTTCAGGTCACGAAGACGGGCGGTACGTATTCGCTAGCGACTACACAGTCACACCACTTGATCGACGCCGAATCGGTTGGCGAGCGCGATATCGTTCGCTCAGGCACGCTCGAGGAATACAAGAAGCGGCCGAGCCTCGCACCGGAGACTGCCGAAGATGGCGAGCACGCATCGCTCTATCCCGGCTTCACGTATGAAGGCTACGCGTGGGGCATGTCGATCGACTTGAACTCCTGCATCGGCTGCAGCGCCTGCATCGTTGCCTGTGTAGCCGAGAACAACATCCCGGTTGTCGGCAAGGAACAAGTAGCTCGCAGCCGCGAGATGCATTGGTTGAGAGTCGACGCTTATTACAAAGGCGGACAGACAAGTCCGAAGACTTATTTTCAACCGGTGCCGTGTCAGCAATGCGAGAACGCTCCGTGCGAGCTGGTGTGTCCGGTGGCGGCTACGGCTCACAGCGCCGAAGGTCTGAATGACATGACTTACAACCGCTGCGTCGGCACGCGCTACTGCTCGAACAACTGCCCGTACAAGGTTCGGCGCTTCAACTTCTTGCTTTATCAGGATTTTTACACCGCGAGTTTGAAGATGATGCGCAATCCGGATGTCTCGGTACGCAGCCGAGGCGTGATGGAGAAGTGCACATACTGTGTGCAGCGAATTCAGAAAGCAAAAATAGACTCCGAAAAGGAAGATCGGCAGGTTCGCGACGGCGAGATCGTTACCGCCTGCGCGCAGGCTTGCCCGACGGAAGCAATAGTCTTTGGCAACATCAATGACCCGGGCAGTCGAGTCTCGAAGCTCAAAGCCGAGGAGAGAAACTACAGCTTGCTTGGCGAGCTGAACACGAAACCGCGCACGACTTATTTGGCTGCGGTGCGCAATCCGAATCCCGATTTGGAGGGTAGCGCTTGACAGCATGCGTTCAGAGTACCGACTTCAGTCGGACTTTCCGATGAAGAGAGACACCCAACTAAAGTCGTTACTCTGAACGGGCTGACACTACGAACCACCGATGCCAGAGCACGAGGAACTGAGCGAGCGAACGATAACACCGCCGGCGGTGATCGGCGCCGGTCAGACGTTCGCTTCGGTGACCGATAAGATCAGCTCGATCGCATTGAGGCGGCGCACACCGATCGGCTGGTTTGTCGGCGCGGGTATTTCGTTCATGCTCGCAATGCTTTTGTTCTACACCATCGGTTATCTCGTGCTCACCGGGATTGGAATTTGGGGCAACAACATTCCGGTAGGTTGGGCGTTCGACATCATCAACTTCGTTTGGTGGATCGGCATCGGTCACGCGGGCACCTTAATATCGGCAATTCTTTTGCTGCTGCGGCAGCAATGGCGAACTTCGATCAATCGTTTCGCGGAGGCAATGACGCTGTTTGCGGTCGCGTGCGCCGGCCTCTTCCCGCTCTTGCACACGGGAAGGCCGTGGCTCGCTCACTGGTTGTTTCCCGTTCCCAACACGATGGGCGTCTGGCCTCAGTTTCGAAGCCCACTGATCTGGGACGTGTTCGCGGTATCGACCTACGCGACGGTCTCTGCGTTGTTCTGGTTCATCGGGTTGATTCCGGATCTTGCGACCTTGCGCGATCGATCGAAGGCGCGTGCAGCGAAGATCGTCTACGGAATCCTGGCGATGGGCTGGCGAGGTTCCGCGAGGCATTGGCATAGATACGAAACGGCTTATTTGTTGCTCGCTGGTTTAGCGACGCCGCTGGTTGTTTCAGTTCACACGGTTGTGAGCTTTGACTTCGCGGTTGGGATCGTTCCGGGATGGCATACGACTGTTTTCCCGCCTTATTTTGTGGCGGGCGCAATTTATTCGGGCTTCGCGATGGTGATGACGCTGGCGATACCGCTGAGAAAATTCTACGGACTCGAAGACTTCATCACGATGCGTCACCTGCGAAATATGTCGAAGATAATGCTGGCGACTGGGTTGATAGTCGGCTACGGCTACATGACTGAAACCTTCATGGCCTGGTACAGCGCCAACACCTTCGAAGAATTTATGATCAAGAACCGGATGACAGGGCCCTACGCGCCTTTGTATTGGTCGCTGATTCTGTGCAACATCCTGATCCCGCAAATACTTTGGTGGAAGAAGGCAAGAGGTAGTGTGCCGCTATTGTTCGTGATATCGCTCATCGTAAACGTAGGAATGTGGCTCGAGCGATTCGTGATCATCGTTACCAGTTTGCATCGCGATTTTCTTCCTTCGTCGTGGAGCATGTACCGGCCGACGGTGTGGGACTTCTCTATGTTCCTCGGCACGATCGGATTGTTCCTCAGCTTGTTGTTCCTGTTCATTCGTTTTCTACCGATGATTTCAATCTTCGAGATACGTACGATCCTGCCGCAAGCGGAAGTGCACGAAGCAGGGGACTGAGGGTAGAAGATCGAGGATCGAGGATCGAGGATCGAGGATAGAGTATAGAAGATAGAGAGAAGATTGGGGGTAGAAGATCGAGGAGTGACGGAGTAAATAAGAATGGGAGCGATACAGAGTTTTAGAGAGTTGGGGGTTTACAAACTTGCTTTGAATGAAGCGCAACGCATCTTCGTAGTTACACGGACGTTTCCTGCGGAAGAGAAATACTCTCTCACCGATCAAATTCGTCGCTCTTCTCGGGCAGTCAATGCATTTGATCGCAGAAAGTTGGGCACGGCGCAGGTACGTTGCGGCATTTAATAACAAGATAAACGAATCTTTGGGTGAGGCGATGGAAACGCAGGCTTGGCTGGATCATGCTCTGTGCTGTGATTACATCACGAAAGAACTGCATAGCGAACTGAATGATGCGTGGCAGCACATCGGCGCCATGCTCAATAGAATGATTCAGAGGTCGGACGATTTCTGTAAGGCTAACATCAGTCAATCGGCAGGAGGCATCAAAGGTCGCTCGGCAATAGGATAATTATGCGATCCTCGATTCACAATCCTCGATCCTCGATTTACGGCTTAATGGCTGAGTTCGAGGAGCCAACCGATCTTGTGAATGCCGCCCGTAGCGCTCACGACGAAGGCTATCGAAGGATGGACGCTTATTCGCCGTTTCCAATCGAAGAGTTGACCGATGCGATCGGTTTTCATCACACCAAACTTCCGCTGATCGTGCTGATCGGTGGAATCGTCGGATGCCTCGGCGGATTCGCTTTGTGCTACTGGGTATCCACTACCGCCTATCCGCTGAATATCGCTGGGCGTCCGCTGAACAGTTGGCCGGCTTTCATCCCGGTGACGTTTGAATGCACGATTTTGCTTGCGGCGCTTGCGGCGGTGTTTGGAATGCTGGCGCTCAACGGGCTACCACAGCCTTATCACCCGGTGTTCAACGTCCCGAGTTTCGATCAGGCATCTCGCAATCGTTTCTTTCTTTGTATCGAGTCGGCAGATCCGAAGTTTGATGAAACCACGCGTGAGTTTCTCGAAACGCTTGGTCCGAAAGAGGTGACGGAAGTTGAGTATTGATCGAAATGCTGGGATAGTCGGTGCGACAGGGCGACCGTGGGAGCGGGCGAGTAAATCTCGCCGTGTCGCCGTGTCTACGCGTCTCCGCGTCGCATTTCTTCTCATCGGCTTGTCGCTATTGTCCGCGTGTCGCCAGGACATGCACGATCAGCCGAAGTACCGGCCGCTTAGACCAATCGATGCGTTCGGATCAATCACCGACGGACGTTCCGCGCGCCCGCTGGTCGAAGGCACGATAGCTCGAGGCGAGTTGAGGGATGACGTAGAGTTCTATACAGGCAAGCTGAAGCAGTCGCAGTCGGGAGCTACAACAGCGCAACCTCAGAGGGTTCCGCCGCCGCAAACAGCGAATCAGCAAGGCGCTCAGGTTCCCGCGCAAACCTATCAAGGATTCGTGACTGAGTTCCCGATGCCGATCACCGCGGCGGATCTCGATCGCGGACAGGAGCGATTCAACATTTATTGTTCGGTTTGTCACGGAAGACTCGGAGACGGTTCGGGCATGATTGTGAAGCGAGGCTTTCGCAAGCCGCCTTCATTTCATGACGATCGATTGCGCAACGCGCCGATCGGGTACTTCTTTGACGTAGCGACAAACGGTTTTGGAGCAATGCCTGACTACGCCTCGCAGATTCCACCTGACGATCGCTGGCGAATAATTGCTTACATTCGGGCGCTTCAGTTGAGCCAGCGAGGCTCGGTTGCCGATGTGCCGCCAAGCGAACGCGGCAATCTGAACGCTGATCAATCTACGCGTGGGGAACAGCAGAAATGATCGCGACGATCGACAAGGCTCCCGAAGAGGTGGACCAGTTTCAGCGACGAGCGCTGATCGTCGGAGTGATTGGCGTAGCGCTTTGCGCGATTGGCGCCATCTTCAATTTGAATCAGTTCTTTCGTTCGTACTTGCTTGCTTATCTTTTTTGGGTGGGCATCACGCTTGGATGTTTTGCGATTTTGATGCTTCAGCACATGTCGGGAGGCGCGTGGGGATTGGTAATCAGGCGCTTGCTCGAATCCGCGACTCGAACGTTTCCGCTGCTTGCGGTTTTGTTCTTGCCGGTCGCTATTGGAGTGAGATCGGTTTACCTCTGGGCGCAGCCGGATCACTCGGGCGCAAGCGAAGCGTTGAAGCAAGCGCTTGCTCACAAGGCTTTGTACCTCAACGTTCCATTTTTTCTTGCGAGAGCCGTGTTCTATTTCGCCGTGTGGATCGGGATTACTTATTTCCTGAACAAGTGGTCGCTCGAGCAGGACCGCACCGGACATCGCCCAATCACCTCGAAGCTGCAGGGCTTGAGCGGACCGGGACTCGTGCTGTACGGGTTGACGGTAACTTTTGCGTCGATCGACTGGATAATGTCGCTCGAGCCGCAATGGTTTTCGACGATCTACGGAATACTTGTTATGGGCGGACAAGGTTTGTCGGCGATGGCATTCATCATTGCGGTTGTAGTTTTGTTGTTCCAGTACAAACCGTTGTCGGAGGTGATCAAGCCTTCGCACCTGCACGACCTCGGCAAGTTGATGCTGGCGTTTTTGATGCTGTGGGCTTACTTCAGCTTCTCCCAATTTTTGATCATCTGGTCGGGCAACTTGCCTGAAGAAATCCCGTGGTATGTTCGGCGGCTTCAGTCGTCGTGGAAATGGGTAGGGCTCGCGCTTGTCGTGCTTCAGTTCGCACTCCCGTTTGTGTTGCTGCTCTCGCGCGATTTGAAGCGCAACTCGCGAAGACTCGTAGTAGTCGCGGTATCCGTGATCGTAATGCGATTCGTTGATTTAATCTGGTTGACGGGACCGGAGTTCAACGAAGGGGCGTTTCGAATTCACTGGATGGATGTTGTGATGGTTTTGGGCCTGGGGGGACTGTGGCTGGCCTTCTTCGCTTATCAACTGAAGGCGCGGCCATTGCTCCCGATCGGAGACCCGCAGATTGAACAACTGATGGCGCATCGCGGAAGTCACTAGCCACCGCGAATGAAGGAAATCTGAATGGGCGATGATCACACTGTCAGCGACGACTCTCATGCACACGACGCGGGTGGTCACGAGCTCAGCGAGCTGAAGATTGGACCGGTTGTCTGGTTTTTGTTTGCGTTGGGCGTCGGCACGGTCATCACTTTTTTGTTGATGATCGGTTTGTTTGATGCTTTTCAGAATCGCGCTACTGAAGCGGAGGGCAAAGCTGCGCCGCTTGCGGGCGAACGGCAAAAGCTCCCGCCCGAGCCGCGTCTGCAGCTCGCACCTACGAACATCGATCAGGTCGAAGGCAGACAGTCTCCAAACCTGAAAGACGATCACCCGCTTCAAGAGATGAAACGAATTCGAAGAGACGAAGACGCCAGGCTGAACAGCTACGGTTGGGTTGATGAAAAGGTAGGCACCGTCAGGATTCCCATCGAGGAAGCGAAGAAGAAATTACTTCAGAGCGGTTTGTCGACGAGAAAATGAAGAAGGAAAAAGTAAAAAGGAAGAAGTCAAAAGTGGAATACGCAAACGTTGTACTGGCACGCGCCGTCCCGTCTGCGCCATCTCGGATGCTCTTGTTTGTAGCTCTGAACTTTTGCCTTTTTCCTTTTTCCTTTTGCCTTACTGCATTTGCTCAAGCTTGGGCGCAGCAGCCTCCTCCGCTCAGCAGCGAAGATCCATCGGCCGGCAAAGTCAAATTGCTCGAGAATGTGGGCATCGATCAGCGCCTGGGCGAGCGCATTCCACTCGATCTGGAATTTCGCGACGAGAATGGCACGACCGTTCGGCTTGGGGATTACTTCGGCAAGAAACCTGTCGTTCTGACGCTCGTCTATTATTCGTGCCCGATGCTGTGCAATCAGGTTCTGAACGGTCTGACAAGCGGGCTCGATGTGGTCTCCTTTGACATCGGCAAAGAGTTTGAAGTCGTCACCGTGAGCTTTGATCCTCGCGAGAAACCGGATCTCGCGCGCGCAAAGAAAGCGACTTACATTGAATGGTACAAGCGTCCGGGCTCGGCTGAAGGCTGGCATTTCCTGACCGGCGATAAGGCTTCCATTGACAAGCTCACTGAAGCGGTTGGCTTTCACTACAAGTTCGATGCGCCAACAAACCAGTTCATTCATGCGAGCGGAATCATGTTGGCGACTGCAGACGGCACGCTCGCGCGATACTTCTACGGTATCGAGTATGCGCCGAAAGATTTGAGACTGGGGTTGGTCGAGGCCTCGGAGCGAAAGATCGGCACGCCCGTCGATCGCTTGCTGTTGTATTGCTACCACTACGATCCGGCTGCGGGAAAGTACGGTGCTGTAGTTATGAATATTCTAAGACTGGCGGGCGTCGTTACGATCGCCGCGCTCGTCATCATGTTGTGGTTTATGCGACGACGGTTGCGCGTTGCAAACCGTGAAGCGAGCGCGGGGGGATTGATCTAGCTTATGCAGGTGAGCATGCCATTCTCTCCGGATCAAGCTTCGAGTTACTCGGGCAGAGTTGATTCGTTGTTTGCTTTTTTGTGCGTGCTCACGATTCTTGTTGGCGTATCAATCACGCTTTTAATCATTTACTTCGCAGTTAAGTATCGTCGAAGAAGCGAAGAAGAAATACCGCGTCCGGTTGCCGGCTCGATGAAGCTCGAGCTGACCTGGACAGTGATTCCATTCTTCATCTCAATGGGGATTTTCGTTTGGGGCTCGAGCATTTATTACACGATGTACCACGCTCCGAAAGAAGGGCTCGAGATCTATGTCGTAGCGAAGCAGTGGATGTGGAAGTTTCAACATCTCGATGGGCAACGCGAGATCAACGAACTCCACGTCCCGGTGGGTCGAAAAGTAAGAGTAACGATGACTACTGAAGATGTCATCCACAGCTTTTACGTTCCGGCGTTTCGAATCAAGCTCGACGTCGTGCCCGGTAAATACAGCACTGTCTGGTTTGAGCCTACAAAGGCGGGTCGCTATCACCTGTTTTGCGCTGAATATTGCGGGACCGGGCATTCGAGAATGATCGGATGGATCGATGTGATGGAAGCATCCGAATATCAAGCCTGGCTTTCGGGCGGCGCTACAGAAGGCTCGCTTGCATCGTCGGGTGAGAAACTATTTCAACAGCTCGCCTGCATTACCTGTCATCGAAGCGACGCGACCGGGCGCGGTCCGGTGCTGGAAGGTTTGTTCGGCAAGGAAGTCCAGCTTCAAGACGGCTCAAAGGTGACTGTCGATGAAGCGTACATAAGGGAATCGATCTTGAATCCGCGCGCAAAAATCGTCGCGGGATTCCAGCCGATTATGCCGACTTTTCAGGGACAGGTCAGCGAAGAGCAATTGCTACAGCTCGTCGCTTACATCAAGTCGATCGGTCCAAAGGCCAGTGGTGAAACGGGAGCGAAACCATCAGCGGCTCCGCCGGCCGGCTCTCCGCAAACCGGAAGATAGGTTAAGTAATTATGCAAAGCGTAGCCGAAGTTGTTCCACCGCGCACTCATTACCTCAATGCGACTTACGGCGTGAAGTCGTGGCTGTTGACCACCGATCACAAACGCATCGCGCTGCTCTATCTCACCTCGGTGACATTCTTCTTCTTCCTCGGCGGATTGTTCGCGGTGTTGATCCGCCTCGAGCTGCTCACCCCTCAAGGCGATTTGGTTCAGGCTGAGACTTACAATCGCCTGTTTACGATGCACGGCGTAGTGATGGTTTTCTTCTTTCTGATTCCCGCAATCCCGGCAGTGCTCGGAAACTTTCTCGTGCCGCTGATGATCGGAGCGCGAGATTTGGCGTTCCCAAAAATCAATCTGCTGAGCTGGTACATCTACAATGTCGGCGCGCTGTTCACGGTCATCGCAATCTTAAGCGGCGGCGTTGATACCGGCTGGACCTTTTACACTCCTTACAGCTCGACCTATTCGAACGGCAATGTGATCCTGACCGGCATCGGCGTGTTCATCACCGGGTTCTCTTCGATCCTGACCGGGCTCAACTTCATCGTCACGATTCACACGATGAGAGCGCCGGGACTGACGTGGTTCCGGCTGCCGCTGTTCATCTGGTCGCACTATGCGACGAGTTTGATAATGATCCTCGGCACTCCGGTTATCGCCGTAACGATTCTGCTACTGGCCCTCGAGCGGATCGCGCACATCGGAATTTTTGATCCCGCGGTTGGTGGAGACCCGGTTCTTTTCCAACATCTTTTCTGGTTCTACTCGCACCCCGCGGTCTACATCATGGTCTTACCGGCAATGGGGGTAATCAGCGAACTCATCGCGAACATGAGCCGAAAAAACATTTTCGGCTACAAGTTCGTCGCGTTCGCGAGCCTCGCCATCGCCGTGTTCGGTTTCCTGGTGTGGGGCCATCACCTGTTTGTAAGCACGCAATCGGTTTATGCGGGCATGGTTTTTTCGGTATTGAGCTACGCGGTCGCAATTCCATCCGCCGTTAAGGTGTTCAATTGGACCGCGACTCTTTATCGAGGATCTATCTCTTACGACACGCCGATGCTGTACGCGTTTGGCTTCATTGGTTTCTTCATTATTGGAGGAATGACCGGATTGTTCCTGGCTGCGCTTGGAGTGGACGTTCATGTTACCGACACCTATTTTGTAGTCGCCCACTTCCACTACATCATGGTAGGCGGAACGATAATGGGATATCTGGGTGGTCTACATTACTGGTGGCCAAAGATCACCGGCCGCTTGTATCCGGAAGCGTGGGCGCGGTTCGGAGCGCTTGTGGTCTTTGTCGGATTCAATCTGACTTTTTTCCCGCAATTTCTTCTCGGTTATATGGGCATGCCGCGAAGGTACTACGCGTATCCGCCGGAGTTTCAAGTCTTGAACGTAATGTCATCGGCCGGCGCTTCGATTCTGGGTGTGGGTTATTTGATCCCGATGATTTATCTGATGTGGTCGATGAGATATGGACCTCATGCGCCGCCGAATCCCTGGGGCGCGTTCGGGTTGGAATGGAGAACAAGCTCGCCGCCTCCAACTCAGAACTTCGAGCAAACTCCGGTTGTGACCTGGGAAGCTTACGAATTCAGGCCGCGCGAAGAGATGGATCTACTGAGCGTAAGAGATGTACTGGACCAGACGCTAAGGCCGCGGCCCGTGGGCGGCGAGGGCGACTGAACGGGATGGAGAGAAGCTTGGCGGATACTCACGTTGCAACAAGCGTCGGGTTGGCTCATCACTTTGATGACGTCGAACAGCAGCGCGAAGCGGGCACGCTCGGAATGTGGGCGTTCCTGGTCACCGAAGTCATGTTCTTCGGTGGCTTGTTCCTGGCTTACATACTTTATCGCTCGAAATATCCGGTCGAGTTTGCCGTTGCGAGTAATAGCCTCAACGTGACGATGGGTTTCATCAACACGCTGGTGTTGATCTGCAGCAGCTTGACGATGGCTCTCGGGGTCTACTTCTCGCAGGTCGGCAATCGAAGTTTGCTGATTCTGTTTTTGATTCTGACGATGATCCTCGGCTTGACGTTTCTCGTGATAAAGGGCGTCGAATATCACGAGAAGTATGTGGAGCACCACGTCCCCGTCCGGTTTCAGACTTATCAATTCAAATGGGAGCCTCGCGCTTCGGAAGCGCGCGGCGCGCGTGAGGAAAGCTCGCGCGCGGTCGATACGGGACACGTCGAGATGTTTTTCTGGCTCTATTTTGCAATGACCGGAGTCCACGCTCTGCATATGATTATCGGCCTGGGCATATTAACGACACTTGTTCTCATGGCAAGACGTGGACGATTCACGCCCGAGTATCATTCACCCGTCGAGTTGTCGGGGCTCTACTGGCACTTTGTCGATATCGTATGGATTTTCTTGTTTCCGCTCTTGTATCTGATTGGCGCGCATCTTCATTGATTGAAGGAAGCTTATGGGAGAGCACATAGTTTCGCGCAAGATCTATTTCGCAATATTCACCGCGCTGGTTGTCTTGACCGTGGTCACCTGGAGCGTTGCCAAGATTGATCTCGGAAGGATGAACGCGGTCGTAGCATTAACGATCGCTGTAATCAAAGGGACATTGGTGGTGCTCTACTTCATGCATGTTCGTTACAGTTCGCGATTGACGTGGGTGTTTGTAGGCGCAGGATTTTTCTGGCTCGCGATAATGGTAGCGCTGACGCTTGGCGACTATATGACGCGAGGCTGGCTTACGATCGCGCAGTGAGCAATCTACTCGAGCTCGTCATTTCTTCCCGATGTGCCTTTGCTTGCTGCTCTCGAGTTGTTATTATCCCATCCACTCGTTGTGTTGTGCCGCAGCCGGCAAAAATCCGTGACAGAATTCTGATCGCAGAGCGGGAGCTGACTTTATGCTTAGAAATCTGATTTGCATTGCGGGAGCGCTTCTTGTACCGATCGTTTCTTATGCGACCAATCAAATGCGCGCTGTAGTGATCTACGATGGTGTCGCTACCGAGGTTGAAGCTTCGACCGAAGGGTCGACGGACTTGTGGGTAACAATGAAGGATCTGACTCGTGCGACCAGATTCGTTGTCAAGCCTCAAGGCATATGCCGTGACGAACTCTGTTTCCCAATTCCGAAGGGCAAGAAAGACGAGTTCGTCGCAAAAAAGAATTCCGTCGACTGGTTCAACTTGAGCGCGTTCGCAAGACTCGTCAAGCAGCCCGCAGCTCGCGATGAAAAGAACGCGGTTTGGTATTTCGGCAAACGCGAGGATGAGCGCGGGACTTATCTCGCGTCACTCGAAGCTCCAAACTTCACGCTGCCTGATATGAGCGGGCACACGCACTCGCTTTCGCATTATCGCGGAAAGAAGGTGATGATTATCACTTGGGCTTCGTGGTGAGGTTGTCGTTTCGATCTGCCAGGATGGCAGGCTCTCTATCACGACTTGAAGAGCAATAACTTCGAGATCATTTCAATAGCTCAGGACACCGGCGGCGTAAAGGATGCCGGCCCGTGGATCACGGCAGCTAAAGCCGAGTACAGCGCGCTGGTGGATGACAAGCACATCGTCACGCAGCTTTACAATATGGTGAACGTGCCGACTGCGGTTTGGATCAATGAGCAAGGCCGAATTGTCCGGCCGAATGAAGTCGCTTACGTCGACAATCGCTACAAAGCAATGCACGGAATCGACGCGGGTCCTTATCTGGTGGCGATTCGCGATTGGGTAGCAAACGGTGATCGCAGCCAGTTCGTGATGAGCGAGGCCGACTTGAAAGAACGAATGAAGCCACCCAGCGCGGACCGAGCGATGGCAGATGCCGAGTTTGATTTGGCTGAGTATCTTTACAAAACGGGTAAGGGTCCGGATGCGATCGCTCACTTCAAAGAAGCCCAACGTTTGGCGCCGGACAATTGGAACTACAAGCGTCAGGCGTGGGCTCTGTCGGATGCGCAGAAGGATTACGGCACGACGTTCTGGGATGAAGTAAAGAAGCTGAACGGCAAACCTTATTACGAGCCGCGAAAGCTCCCAGAGGCTAAGAAGCAATAGCAATATCAACGGTTCTGTCCACCCAAACCGTAGTTGTACCAGCAGCGTCAAAAGAACCTCCGTGTGTTGCCGTGGTATAGTCAGATTCCGGCTTACAGCCATCCTGTGTGATACAATCGCTGAAGAGAATTAACTCCACAATACAGGACATCTGATGGCAAAGCGGCTCAGGGACATAAAAGAAATCAAGATTGAACGACCGCCGCGGGCTAAGTTGTCTGCAGAGGAATCTTTAAAACGGACGCAGGAGTTCGATAAGCGAAGGGAGAAATTTATTGCCTCTATCCGAAAAGGCAAGGGTTGAAGCCTATCTCCCTGATCTGCCCAAACCGGCTTATCAAGAATTGCTCGCGGCCCTCGATCAAGAGTTCACCTATACATTTGGCGGCTGTACCATTGTACGCGGACTTGAAGGAAGCTATCTGTCGCAAGCCGGTTTTAAGCTGCAGGATCGCATAACTCTTATCTATACCGATACTCCTTACGCGTTCAACGAGAACTTCGAAATCATTTCCAGATATGCGGACAAATTGAAAGAGGCTGCATTTCGCGCCTTGGAAGAAGAAGTGATACTCATAGTAGTGCATGCGGTCTATCATGCGACTTGAATGCTCAACACGCTGAGCGCACGACTCGACTATGCCCAGAAAGAGGAATCAAAAGTCGCTCATAGAATTCACCCTCAACGGCGAGCAGACTGAAGTCGCCTTTGCCCCTCACAAAACACTTCTTGAAGTGGTGCGCGAGGATCTCGGGCTGACCGGTACCAAGCACGGTTGTGAGCTCGGCGAATGCGGTGTGTGCACCGTGCTAATTGATGGGCAGCCGGTGTTGTCATGTCTTTTTCTCGGCCTGGAAGCTGAAGGCCGCGATGTGACCACGATCGAAGGCATGGCAGAAGGCGGACAACTTCATCCGTTGCAGGAGACCTTCGCTGATCTTGGGGCTGCGCAATGCGGCTATTGCACGCCGGCGTTTCTGTTGGTTGCGAAAGAGCTGCTTGAAAAAAATGTGAACGCCTCGCGTGACGAAATCAAAGAAGCGCTCGCAGGAAACCTGTGCCGCTGCACCGGCTACATCAAAATCTATGAAGCGGTGGAACTGGCTGCAGCGCGGATGCGCGGTGAAACGGCCGAGCCCTCGCGAGAGAGCATTTTCGGGTTTGAGGTTTGAAGTTTTGCGATGACACGAAACAACGGCAAAAATGGAGACGCTCTTAAGGTCGTCGGCAAGCCCCTTCGAAAAGTCGATGCTCGCGCGAAATGCACCGGGCAAACTCGTTTCGCCGATGACATCGTGCTTCCGCGAATGCTGTTTGCGAAATTGCTGCGCAGCACGGCGCCCCACGCGTTGATAAAACGCATCGACGTCTCGAAAGCGCTGGCGCTTCCGGGTGTCGTCGCGGTCCTCACCGGGAGCGATTTGCCGATTCCGTACGGCATCCTGCCAGTCAGCCAGGATGAACATACGCTTTGCATCGACAAGGTTAGATTCATCGGCGATCCGGTCGCGGCCATCGCGGCCATCGACGAAGATACCGCGTTCGACGCGATGAACTTGATCGAGGTTGAATACGAACCGCTTGAATCGATCGCCTCGATAGACGACGCCCTCAGCGATGACCTACCGCGCATTCATAACTACGGCGACGGCGGTAACGTGCATAAAAAAGTTTCGCTTGAATTCGGCGATGTTGATGAAGGATTCGTCCGAGCTGATCTCGTTCGCGAAGACGTTTTCTTCTATGAAGGGAACACGCACTTGCCACTGGAACAGCACGCTGCGGTTGCTGTCTTGGATCCTGACGAAAAGCTCACACTGTGGAGCTCGACTCAGACGCCGCACTACGTTCATCGAGCGCTTGCGAAAGTACTCGAGATGCCGGCGGCGCGAATTCGCGTAATCGCAACACCAAACGGCGGAGGCTTCGGCGGCAAGAGCGATCCGTTCAATCACGAGATCGCGGTCGCGAAGCTCGCGATGATCACTGGTCGGCCGGTCAAGATCACGCTGACACGCGAAGAAGTCTTCTACTGCCATCGAGGCCGGCATCCCGTTTTGATGTCGATCAAAACGGGAGTCAAGAAAGACGGCGCGATAACGTCGATGCACTTCCGCTCATTTCTCGACGGTGGAGCGTATGGAAGCTATGGCGTCGCGAGCACGTTCTACACCGGAGCGCTTCAGACGGTGACCTACGATGTTCCGCGTTACAAGTTTGAAGGCTTGCGGGTGTTCACAAACAAACCGCCGTGCGGGCCAAAGCGAGGACACGGCACACCGCAACCGCGTTTTGCGCTCGAGGTCCAGATCGACAAGATTGCCGAAGAGCTTGGCATCGATCCGATAGACATGCGCCGCAAACATCTCGTCGAGCCTAACACCGTAACCGCGAACTATCTTCGCGTCGGGAGTATTGGCCTCGCGGAGTGCATTGATAAGATCGTCTCGGCTTCGGATTGGAAGAATAAATTTCGCAAGCTGCCTTACGGGCGCGGCGTTGGTTTCGCGTGCAGCTCTTACATTTGCGGCGCGGGGCTGCCGATCTACTGGAACAACATGCCACATTCAGGCGTGCAGCTTCGATTAGATCGACAGGGTGGAGTGTGCGTGATGTGCGGCTCGATCGACATCGGTCAAGGCTCGGATTCGATCCTCGCTTACATAGTTGCCGAAGTGCTGGGCATCGACCCGTTCGACATTCGTGTGCTCACTGCGGACACCGATCTGACTCCGGTCGACTTGGGCAGCTACTCGAGCCGCGTGACCTTAATGACAGGACATGCTGCAGTGCAGGCGGCCGAACGCGCTCGCGAGTTGTTGGCGAAAGCGGCGGGCGAGAAATTGGACGTTCCGATCGAGTGCATTTCATTCGCGGACGGTCGAGTGTTCGATGTCGAGGATGCCGAGCGCGGAATGTCCTTCGCCGAGGCTGTCGAACTCGCCGAGTCGAAGTTCGGGACGATTGGAACGGTTGGCTCTTACACACCGCCGCGCTCGCCCGGTAAATACAAAGGCGCAGGCGTTGGGCCTTCGCCGGCTTACAGCTACTCGGCAGCAGTCGCCGAAGTCGATGTCGATCCGGAAACGGGAATCGTCATCGTCGAGCGAATGTGGATCGCTCACGACATAGGGCAGTCAATCAATCCGGCTTTGGTGATGGGTCAGGTCGAGGGAAGCGTGTACATGGGACTTGGCGAAGCGCTAATGGAAGAAATGGCTTATCGGGGAAATCGGAACGTGGTGCACAAGTTTCCTTCTATGCTCGAGTACAAGAGTCCGACAACGCTCGAGATGTGTGACGTCAAAACAATCCTCGTCGAGGATCCTGATCCGAACGGACCCTTCGGCGCTAAGGAAGTTGGCCAAGGGCCATTGCTTCCGGTTCCGCCTGCGGTGGTGAATGCGATATATGACGCTGTCGGTGTTCGCATTGATGAAGTTCCGGCAACTCCGGAGAAGGTATTGGCTGCGTTGCGCGCAAAGTCTCAAGGAAAGGACGGTCGCTTTGGACCGAAATCTGTTCCAGATGTTGACTGGCCCGAGCCAATAAGAGTACCGACTCCGGCTGAAGGCGGAGATGGAAGAGAACTGCCACGTGTAGCGGTGCATTCGAAGGATTAGGAGGTGAGTTATGGCATCGAACGCAATTGAGCGGTTCACGACAGAGGAGTACCTGGCGATGGAGCGCGCGGCTCAGTACAAGAGTGAATACATCGACGGCGAAATCGTAGCGATGGTAGGAGCTAGCGAGCCACACAATCTTATAGTCACTAACTTAGTCGGCGAGTTGAGCGTGCAGCTTAGAGGCCGACCGTGCAGGGTCTACGCGAGCGATATGCGAGTTGATGTCAGAGAAAGTGCTTTATACGCTTACCCTGACATCGTTGCTCTGTGCGGCGAGCCAATTCTATCGGACGACGAGCAGGACAACCTCCGCAATCCGGGTATTATCATCGAGGTCCTGTCTAAATCCACAGAAGCTTACGATCGGGGCAAGAAGTTCATGAAATATCGGAGAATCGAATCGTTATTGGAATATCTCCTTATCGCGCAAGATAAATCTCACGTGGAACACTACGTACGGCAAGTGAACGGCGGCTGGCTGTTGTCAGAATCGACGAGGCTCGCGGATGAAATCTATCTGTCTTCGATAGACTGCCATCTAAAGCTGTCTGTGATCTATGACAAAGTCGCGATCTGTGAGTCCTGATGGGCCTTGAGCGGATCAATGAACAACATAGGTGAATGGATTAAGCTCCTAGGCGGTTTGGCTGGTCTTGCGGCGCTGGCATGGCGCATCGTCGACGAATTCGGCTCGTATCTTCGAATAACAGTCAAAGCCGACGCGCCGAAGGACGGATGGGTAACCGTGCTAACGACGGTCGACAACAAGGGCAATCGGCCGACGGACGTCTCGTACGCGTTTCTCCTTGTTGGGCCTGAAAGCGAGAGCCCCGTGGAGAGCGCGCGCATTGTTGCGCGAAAGGTCGGTTACAATGGCGTTCTTCGGTATACGAATCACTTGGCGGACCTAAACCTTGGAGAGCCTGTCTATGCTGACGGCCGCGCGTTTATTCCCCTCGTATTCTTCTATTCCGAGAACGTTCGCATCGGGGACGAAACCCTTACGTATCGAGTTCCTGTAGACGTTCGACAACTGACTGCAGGTCTTCCGTACTCGGCTCGTTTCTTCGTGTTTCCACAGTGGAGACTGCACCGATCGACGCATGACTGCTTTGTCATCGAAGCGGTGAAGTCATAAATGAAGAACATATGAAGACAAGAATCCTAATCATCACCTCTTTGCTGGTCCTTTCGACGAACCCGTTTGTGTCAGGTCAAGTTGGAACTTCGCATCCTGCCACACAGCGAGAGATTGCCGTGACGTTTGACGACCTGCCTGCTGCATCGACCCGACGTGACATCGGAACTTGGAAAGAGATCAACACCAATTTACTAAAAACCATTTCATCAAATCGGATTCCTGTGATTGGTTTCGTCAACGAGAATAAATTACTCGTCGATGGTCAGCGCGATGAGAATCGAGTCGAGCTGCTGCGAATGTGGATCAAGGCGGCGCTCGAGCTCGGCAATCATACTTTTTCGCACCGCTCGCTTAACAGTACTCCGCTCGAGGAATTCGAAAGCGATGTAATTCGCGGCGAGCAAACCATCCAAACCTTGTTAGCTGAAAACGGGAAGAGGATCCGCTATTTCCGCCATCCGTTTCTTCAGACCGGCCGCAGCCTCGAGATCAAACATCAGTTTGAATCTTTTCTCACCGCCCGCGGGTACACAATCGCTCCGGTAACAATCGACAATTCGGACTGGATATTTGCTCGCGCTTACGACAACGCGCGCGACGCCGGCGATCAACAGGCGATGAAGAACGTCGGCGACGCTTATGTTCCCTACATGGAACGAAAAATCGATTACTGGGAGCATCAATCCCTTGCCTTGTTAGGACGCGAGATCAAACAGGTGCTGCTCGTTCACGCGAATTCGATCAATGCGGATCGCTTCGACGAGATGGTTCGAATGCTCCGAAAGCGCGGCTATCGATTTATCACGCTTGATGAAGCTTTGAAAGACGGCGCCTACTTCTCGGCGGACACCTTCACCGGCACCGGCGGGATTTCATGGATTCATCGCTGGGCAATCACTCGCGGCGTTTCGAAGGATTTCTTCAAAGGTGAGCCCACGACTCCCGAGTTTGTTATGAAGCTCGCCGGTGTTACTTCAGAATAGGACTGATCTAAAGACAACACGCACGGTTATGATGAGACTTCCAAAATTCAGATACCTTGTCACGAAGAAGGTGGCCGATGCTGTGTCAATGATGACCGACTTTGGGCCCGACGCGATGTTCGTCGCGGGAGGCACTGACCTCTATCCGAATATGAAACGCCGGCAGCAAACACCGAAGACCGTCATATCGATCGCTCGATTGGACAAGCTGCGTGAAGTGCGAGGCGATGGAAAGAGCGGGATTGTGATTGGCGCGTCTGTTTCGTTGACCGATTTATGCAATCACCCCATCGTCAATCGAGATTATCCTTTTGTCCCCAAAGCTGCGCGACTCATTTCTACGCCGATACTCAGAAACATGGGAACGATCGGCGGCAATCTGCTTCTCGACACGCGATGCAACTACTACGACCAGAATTACGAGTGGCGCAAAGGCATCAACTTCTGCATGAAAAAAGACGGTGAGATATGTTGGGTCGCGCCATCGAGCCCGAAGTGTTGGGCCGTGCAATCGTCCGATCTTGTTCCATTAATGGTCGCGATTGCAGCGAAAGTAAAACTGATTTCATCGAGGGGCGAGCGTGTGATCGAAGCCCGCGAACTCTACAACAACGACGGCATTCAGTATTTGAGCAAACGGTCAGATGAGCTTCTAACCGAGATTCATTTGCCTCCGCGAAACGGCCTGCGAGCCGTTTACAAAAAGCTTCGCCGGCGAGGATCATTCGATTTTCCGGTGCTCGGCGTTGCGGCAGCTCTCAACGTTGAAGAGGACGGTTCGATTCGAGACGCAAAGCTTATCCTGGGCGGCGTCGCGCCGGCGCCGATTGAGGTCGGCGATGCTGAGAGGGCGCTTGTCGGAGGGCGGCTCGATCGAGAAGCAATCGATGCCGCGGCGGACGCGTGTTACTTGAAGGCTCGCCCGCTCGATAACACCGACTTTCTGATGAACTGGCGCAAGCAAATGGCCCGACCTTTCGTCGTTCGCGCGCTTGAAGAATTGCGTCAGCAACTCTAGACTACGCGCGCCGATTTGATCGGCGGGGGCGTTGCGTTGCGGCCATCAACAAATCAATCGAGGATAATACTTATGATTCAGGTGCAACAGCGATTGCTGCGGCTCGCATTAGGTCTCGTATTAGTGGTGGCTGCTTGCGGCTCGGCAGTCGCTCAGACAGGTCCTGTCACTTACCACTTAGCTCTGGACAAAAACCCCACGACTCATTTCCTTCACATTTCTTTGCAGGTCAACAGCGGAGGCGCCGCCTCACTCGATGTAGCAATGCCGGCATGGTCGCCCGGCGCTTACAACGTTCATAATGCCTGGCGCAACGTGCAGGAGTTTTCGGCAACCGATGAGACTTCAGCGAGACTGAAGTTCGAGAAGATCGACAAACAAACGTGGCGCATTTACACAGGAAGCGGCAAGGCGATAACTGCAAACTACAACTTGTACTACCGGAACTACAACGATGATCTTTGTTACGTAACCGGACCAAGCGTCTTCATGTACGTAGTCGGCAAGCCGCCTTACCCGCTCGGAGGACCAGTGTCTCTGAGGATCGATGCGCCCGCCGATTGGCTCGTGCAAACCGGAATGCAGAGTGGCAAGGACGCGCGCACGTTTGTTGCCGACAACTACGATATGTTTATCGATGCTTCGATGTCGCTGGGGAAGAGTTGGGAACAAACCGAGTTCGATTGTAGAGGCGTGCGTCACTATATTGTCTTCATCGGTAAAGGAAACTACGACAAGCGGAAGATCACTAGCGACACAAAGGCAGTGGTGACGTACTTTTCTGAAATGATGGGAGGATTGCCATACAAGAAGTATGTTTTCTTCCTGCGAGCGCGGCCGGGCGCGGGATCAGGAGGGCTCGAACACCTGAACTCGACCGACATTTCCTTTTCCTCTTACAACACGCATGAGCCACAAGCTAACTACAAGCGGTTCATGTTTGTAGTCGCTCATGAGTTCTTTCACCTGTGGAATGTTAAGCGTATTCGACCGGCTATTCTTGGCCCGTTCGATTACACGCATGAACAAAACACACGCAACCTCTATGTGTCGGAAGGAATGACCAGCTATTGGGCGGCGATCGGGTTGAAGCGAAGTGGTGTTTGGTCGCTGGAAGATTACTACGACGATTTGACTCGTCAGATCAGCACGCTTCAATCAGCGCCCGGTCGAAAGATCATGAGCGTCGAGCTTTCGAGCTGGGACACCTGGAATCGGGGCGACAATGCGACAAACAATCGAATCGATTACTACAACAAAGGCGAGCTAATCGGGAACCTTCTCGACCTGGAGATCCGGCATCGCACTGGAAACAAGCGCTCGCTCAGCGACGTGTTTCTTTACCTGATGAAGAATCACGGCCTGCCCAATCCCGGGTTCGAAGAGAAACACGGTTTTCGCGATGCGGTTGAACACATAACTCGTGAAGCAGCTCCATCGAATGCCGATTTCGGCGAATTCTTCACGAAGTATGTTTCAGGAACCGAGGAGATTCCCTGGAACACTTTTTTCGAGCACGCGGGTTTGATGCTTGACGATAAAAGGGGAAGCGCGCGTCCTTACATCGGGATCACGACGGGAAACACGCTACCGAGCGCAGGATTTTTCAACGCACCTCCAACAACGCTGCCTCAAGGTCAAATCGCGATCACAAACATCGCTCCCGGTTCGCCGGCGGAAGAAGCCGGACTTGACGTCGGAGACATTCTCGTAGCGATGGACGTCGACCACATCAAGCCGGGGAGCTTCAATGAGCGCTTTAATGAAAAGAAGATTGGCTCAAGCGTCGTGTTCACTGTGATTCGCAGAGACCAACAAAAGGTGATCGCAGTTACCGTAGGCAGGGAAGAACCGGTCAGCTATTCGATCAAGGCAAAGCCCAATGCGAACGATGCTCAAAAAGCAATTTTTACGTCGTGGCTCTTTGAGAAGACGCCTCCGAAATGAAAGATGGATAATCTTTGCTCGTTACAGTCGTGCAGATTCTTCAGAACTAATGCATCGCGAGAATCGGAGCAATCATGCGATTGCCGAAATTAGTTTATGTCGCGGCGATATTCCTCTTAGTAGCAGCCGGTTCTTTGCTCTTATTTAAGTTTCGACGGTCGGCATCGCGCGTTGATATGCTCTCTGCTCACCACGCAATGGGTCAGAGGCCCGTTGCGGAGGAACACACCGGGGAATCTGAATCGCTTGCGCGGATAGATACATCCCGTCCACCGGCTCCCGCTCCAGACGGCATGGTCTGGATTCCAGGCGGCACTTTCTGGATGGGTTGCGACGACTGCGACATGCCCGACACGACTCCAGTGCACCTGGTAGCCGTCGATGGCTTTTGGATGGACATAACGCCGGTGACAAACGCTGAGTTTGCGCGGTTCGTCGAAGCAACCGGCTATGTCACGATCGCCGAACGCAGGCCGGATCCGAAAGACTATTCTGGTGTCAATCCAAAAAAACTCGTCGCTGGTTCTGCTGTGTTCACTCTTCCGCCTGGAGATGTCCCGCTCGATGACATAACTCAGTGGTGGCGATATGTTCCCGGAGCGAGTTGGAACCTTCCCGAGGGTCCCGGGAGCTCTCTCGAGAATCGCGAAGATCACCCGGCCGTACAGATTGCTTGGGAAGACGCCGTCGCTTACGCTAAGTGGGCAGGCAAACGCTTGCCAACCGAAGCTGAATTCGAGTTCGCGGCGCGCGGGGGAAAAGATCGCGCTCGTTACGCGTGGGGCAACGAGCTGAAGCCTGGCGGAAAATGGGTAGCCAATATCTGGCAGGGTCGATTCCCCTCCGACAATACAGTGGAAGATGGCTATGTGCTTACTTCACCGGTGATGGCTTTTCCGCCAAACGATTTCGGCTTGTATGATGTCGGCGGAAATGTATGGCAATGGTGTTCTGATTGGTACCGCCCGGATTATTTCGCAAGTCTCGCCGCGAACGAAGTCAGTAAAAATCCGCAAGGTCCAGCGGACAGTTACGATCCACAGGAGCCTGGCGTCGCAAGACGCGTTCAGAAGAGCGGGTCTTTTTTGTGTAGCGACCGCTACTGTTCGCGTTATCTGGTTGGAAGCCGCGGCCGTGGCTCTCCGGACAGCGGAGGATCCAACACGGGCTTCCGCTGCGTGAAGTCTCAGTAGCAGAAGAGACGAAGCCTGCCCCATAAGCGAATATTTATTTGCACTTTCTCGGTTCGGGCGATAACCTCAGCGCGGCCTCATCAGAACTCAGATAAAAAAGCAGGAGCGGCCATGAAGCGAATGAATATCTCTGTGCGTGTTGCATTGAAACTCACGGCGATCACGATTGGTGTCGCCAGTGTTTTCGTCCTTTGGCACGGGTTCAGCCGAGCCTCAGCGCCGCAACAGGACCGACAACGCCCGAACATTGGTCGCACCTACAAAGAGTCCAAGCCTTCGTGGGAGCTTCCGCCCCAGGCGCCGAAAGGTGCGCCCAATGTGATCTACCTGGTGCTCGATGATGTAGGCTACGCGCAACTTGGTTGTTACGGCTCGGAGATTCAAACGCCGAATCTTGATCGCATCGCAGCAGGAGGATTGCGCTACACAAACTTTCATACGACCTCACTGTGTTCGCCGTCGCGAGCTTGTTTGCTCACGGGCGACAATCATCACAGCAATCACCTCGGTGTGATTACCGAAGCCGCAACCGGGTATCCGGGTTACGACGGGCGAATGCCGAAGAGTCAGGCGACGATTGCCGAGATTTTGAGACAGACCGGTTACAGCACGTTCTACATAGGCAAGTGGCATCAGACGCCGCCCGACGAAACCAGCGACGCGGGCCCATTCGATCATTGGCCGCTGGGCATGGGCTTCGAGCGCTTTTACGGATTTGTCGGAGGTGAAACAAATCAATGGTTCCCTGACCTGGTTTATGACAACCACCACATCGATCCTCCACGCCGTGCGGGCTATCACCTGACTGAAGACCTGACCGACCGCGCGATTCAATTCATCTCCGAACAGAAACAGGTCACGCCCGACAAACCTTTCTTCCTCAATCTCGCTTACGGCGCCGGGCACGCGCCACATCACGTCGCTAAGAAGTACATCGATATGTATCGGGGCAAGTTCGATAAGGGATGGGACAAGGTGCGCGAAGAAACGCTTGCACGCCAGAAGAAGATGGGAATTGTGCCGGAGATTACCCAGCTCGCGCCGCGGAACTCGGACGTAAAAGCGTGGGATGAGCTGACCGCAGATCAGCGCCGGTTGTATGCGCGAATGGAAGAAGTCTTCGCGGGGTTCCTGACTCACTGTGATGAAAACATCGGGCGTTTGATGGCGTTTCTCGAAAACCAAAACCTCATGGAAAACACTCTCCTCGTCGTTGTCTCCGACAACGGCGCGAGTCAGGAAGGCCGCGAGACCGGCACGTTCAATGAGAGTCTTTACTTCAATCAGATTCCGGAAAACGTCGAGATGGATATGAAGCTAATCGACGAGCTGGGCGGGCCGATGACTTATCCTCACTATCCGCTCGGCTGGGCGATGGCCGGCAACACGCCGTTCAAGCGCTACAAGCAGGAAACACATGCCGGCGGAATCACCGATCAGCTGATTATTCAATGGCCGAAGGTCATCAAAGACAGAAGCGCGCTTCGAACTCAGTACCACCACATGATCGACATCACGCCAACGGTGCTCGACCTGCTGGGTATTCAACAGCCGCGAGTTGTCAATGGAGTCGATCAGCGACCGATGGACGGTGTCAGCATGGCTTATACGCTCGGCGATGCGAAAGCGCCGAGCAAGCGGGAGACTCAGTATTACGAGATGCTTGGCCACCGTGCGATCTATTACAAAGGCTGGGAGGCAGTTACGACGCATCATCTTGGCCAGGATTTCGATAAGGACCAGTGGGAACTGTACAACGTGGATCAGGACTTCTCAGAGAGCAACGATCTAGCGGCGACCAATCCGGTGAAACTGCGTGAGATGATTGAGCGGTGGTGGAGCGAAGCAGGGCGCTACAACGTGTTGCCGCTTGATGACCGTGGAATTATTCGTGTGCTCGAACAGCCGAACCTGAACCGGCCGCGCGAAATAGTGACTTACTTCCCGGGTATGCCGGCCGTGCCTCGAACAAACATGCTCAACTTTCGCGGTCGCTCTTACAGCATCACCGCAGATGTTGAGATTCCTCCGGGCGGCGGAGAAGGCGTGCTGATGTCACTGGGCGGGCGCTTTGGCGGATTCAGCTTGTATATTCAAAACAGAAGGGTGAGTTACACCTACAACTGGGTTGGCATCGACCGCTACACAGTAACCTCGACAGAGCCGGTGCCATCAGGGTCGGTGAAACTGCGGCTGGAATTTACGAACGCTCCGGGCAGTGGCACTGCCGCATTGTTCATCAACGACAAGCGAGTCGGCGAAGGAAAGATCGGACACCTTGTGCCGATCACTTTTGGCTTGAGCGAAGGACTGACCGTCGGGCGCGATCCTTCGACGCCGGTTACTGAAAGCTATCAGTCTCCATTCGAGTTCACCGGTAAGATCAAAAAAGTTGTGATGGAGTTGAAGGAAGCTTCAAAGCAAGCGTCGCTCAACGGAACCGCGCTCCTTTCGCTGGCTGATTATTGATCGTCGCCAACGACGATTGAATGAATTGCCACTCGAGCAATTCCGTTAGGGATGACCTGTGTATAGCGCGACCGTCGACCGCCGGCTTCAGCTCCGCTAGGAGCGGCCTTGACAACTTGAGCACGATTTTGCGCGAGGAGGTCGCTCCTAAAGGAGCTAAGAAATACTAGCGCTCCTTGTTGCTATAGACAGGTCGTCCCTACGGGACTGGCTGTCTGATGTTGCGACGCTCGGACACATCGCTACAATGTGATTGACTACTCAGCTTGGTTAGCCGTTATGAAATCGCGAAAGAAGCCAAATACAAAGAGACTTACTGAAGAAGAAATAGACGAGATCGTAGAATCGCAGGCTGATGACGATTCAGCTTGGGGTAAACCGATTCAGGTTCGTAGAACAAACATCCGCTCTATAGCGTTACCTGCGGAATTAGCCGCTCGTGCAGCATTCGTCGCGAAGGTTCACAGAGAGAAGCCTGTCAAAGACTGGGTGACAAGAGTGATCAGGGAGCGAGTCGATTTAGAGGAGGTTGCTTTTAGTGAGGCCAAACGCGAAATCTCGCTGAGGCACGGCGTCTAAGAGTGCACAAATACGAAATCATTCATTACTTGCGGCCTACTCATACCTGAGCGCTTCAATCGGATCCAGCTTTGCCGCCTTCATCGCTGGCCACATGCCGAACACTAATCCGATTCCCGCAGATACGCTGATACCAGCGATAGGCGCCCACATCGGAACGTAGACCGGCAAGATCAAATTCACCAACAAACTCAGTCCCCAGCCGATTGCGATTCCCAGTAACCCGCCCGAGCCGGTCAGCGCCATTGCTTCAATCAGGAACTGGCGCAGGATATCGCGGCGGCGAGCGCCGATGGCTTTGCGAACACCAATCTCTTTAGTCCGCTCCGTGACCGACACCAGCATTATGTTCATCACTCCGATGCCGCCGATCAGCAATCCGACGCTCGAGATTGCAAACATCAGGATCGCGATGCCGCCGGTGATTGCATGAAACTGCTCGGTGATCGCATCGGGAGTCGTCAGGCCGAAGTTGTCTTTCGCGTCGTAGGCCACCCCCCGCCGGCGACGCAGCAGCGATCGAATTTCATCCTCAGATTGACTCAGCTTTCCCTCCTCTGCCTGGGCCATCACGAAGTGATCTTTTTCGGCCGGGAACATCTTCTTCATAGATTCATACGGGACGTAGACAGCGCGATTCTGATTGCCGCCGTCGTTGTCGCCTGAGAAGAAGTTCTCCTGCTTCTCGATGACTCCGATTACGGTGAAGGGTTTGTCGTTTACCAGAATGTCTTTGTTGAGAGCCTGGAGGTGAGGGAAGAATTTGTCGGCGATGTCATTGCCGATCACACACACGTCCGCGCGATGCTGGTTTTCCGCTTCGGTGAAGAAGCGACCCTCGGCGATGTGCACGGAAGACATGCGTTCGTAGTCGGTTGTCGTTCCCTGCACCTGAGTGATGTACAGTTCCTGCTCCTGATATCGGACCTTCTGAACATCGTCTGGGCTGAGGAACGGAGCTACGTACTTGACCGATGGGCATTGCTCTCTGATAGCCATCGCATCTTCGTAGCTGATGGGCTTGCGCATGCGCTCTTCGGGCGTCAGCCGGCCGGTGTGAATGCCGGGATCGAACTTATAAATGAAAACGGTATTGGTGCCGAAAGATTCGATCTCCTTTTTGAATGATTGGTCCAGCCCGGAAATAAACGATGCGATGACCATTACGGTGACGGTTCCGATGACGACGCCGAGCACGGTCAGGAACGAACGGAACTTATGCGCGTGCAACGTCGCGAACGCCATTCTGAAGCTTTCACTTGTGTCTTGTCTGCTCATATCGATTCATCTGTAGCGCAAGCTGCCAGCTTGCGAACCGGGAAGCGCACTCAGTGCGCGCAAGCTGGCAGCTTGCGCTACATCAATCCGCCCGGAGCGCTTCGATCGGGTCCAACTTGGCCGCCTTCCAAGCCGGATAAATCCCGAAAAACAATCCGATGCTTGCCGACACAGTAAGCGCCATAAACGTCCAGAAAATTGGAAGCGTTGTTGGCATTGACAAGAACACGGTTACCAACTTGCCGAGACCGTACGCTATCGCGACTCCGATGCAGCCACCCATCAAAGACAGGACCGTTGACTCGGACAGGAACTGACGCACTATGTCGCGGCGTTTCGCTCCGAGCGATTTGCGAATTCCGATTTCTCGCGTCCGCTCGGTCACGGAGACGAGCATAATGTTCATTATGACGATGCCGCCAACGACGAGCGCGATCGAGGTGACGCCTATAGCCACTATTGAAATCGTACCGAAGATTCGTTCGCGCAAACTGTTGAGCGCATCCGAGGTCACGATTCCAAAGTTGTCCGCGTCGTTGTAGTTCAAATGCCGCCTTGCGCGCATCACGACTCTCACTTCGTCCTGGGCGCGCTCGATGGATTCAGGTCCGATTGCAGCAACCCTGATCCCAATCGAACCACGTGAGCCGTAAATGTTTTGATAAGTGGAGAGCGGCATAATTACAAAGTTATCCCGCGGATTCCCGAAAACAGTTCCCATTTCCTGGGCTACGCCCACGACGCGAAAGGGAAGACCCTGGATCTTGATTTCCTTGTCAATCGGATCGACGCTCGGAAATAGCTGGTCCGCTATTCCGTACCCGATGAAGCACGCGTAGCGCGAATGCTCTTCTTCGGTTGGAGTGATGTACCTGCCCTGGTCGACCTTGATCGTGTCGATGTCGACCATATTGGCAGTGACGCCGCTGATGTCGATGTCCTGAAGCGTTTGCGTATCGCGCTTGATGTCCCCGCGCCGGCGCATCAATGCCGCTGCATCGCGAACATAAGTCGGATGCTCCAGAATTGCGTGATAGTCATCCAGCTTGATGTCTTTGTTCTTCTTGCTTCGATCGATCCACTCTTGAAGGCTGGTCACTATTCCCATCTTATTAACGACGAACGCGTTTGATCCGAGGTCTGCGATCTTGTCGTTGAAATATTTATTGAATCCTTCGACCATTGAAACAACGACAATAACCGTCGCAACGCCGAAGATGATTCCCAGCAAGGTGAGAAACGAGCGCAGCTTGTGCGCCAGGATTGCACTTAGGGCAAGAGTGACGGATTCATAAAACTTCATTGCGTTCCAATTATTGGTTCGACTGGGATTTCCAAGTCATTAAAACGAGATTTCTCGGCTTAAGTTCAAATCTTCTGTCATCGTCGAGCATATAAGCCTATACGCATTCCCGCTTTGCCACAGGTGCACGAAACTCATGTTAAAAAACGAATAGGGTGCTCACTCTATTAACAAAGTCCAGGGCTCGAACTAACGTCTTTTATGAGAAAGAGTGCGAGGGCGAAGCCGTTCGAAAATTATCCACTGAATCCATTTTCTCGAAGTCGGTGAAAAGGCAAACCGTCGCTTGACCGCTCGCGCGCAGGGCGATAGCCTAGCGCGCATAAGCCGCCAAACTTCGCGGTTCTCGACTTTCGATGAGACGAATGGCTAGCTCGGGTAAATGAGGGAATGCAGAGTACGGCCTCGAAATACCGCTTGATTGAACCTCTCGGCGCGGGAGGAGCGGGACAAGTTTGGAAGGCTCACGACCTCCGCCTGAGTCGAACCGTTGCGATCAAGTTTATATCGCCCGATGCGCAAGACGAGCACGCGCCGGACCGGTTGCAGAATGAAGCTCGAGTGGCGGCGGCGCTTACTCATCCGAACATTGCTACAGTCTACGAGCTGGTCGAAGACGAGAATTCCTTTCTGATCGTGATGGAATGCGTCGAGGGTGAGACGTTGAAGTCGAAGATCGAGCGCGGTCCGATGGAAATCAAGGAATCTCTCGAAGTCGCATTGCAGGTGGCAGAGGCTCTGAAGGCGGCGCACTCTCGACGCCTGCTTCACTGCGACATAAAGCCTTCAAACATTATGGTCACGGTCGACGGGCTGGTGAAGGTGCTGGATTTCGGGCTGGCTCGAACTGACTCATTTGAGCGAGATCAAAATGATTTGTCGAAGCGGAGCTCAGCTCCCGCAAATGACCGGATGAGCCGCGACGCACAGTCATTGAGGACGATAGTTTGTGGCACGCCGGGGTATGTATCGCCAGAACAAATCGCCGGTGATCTCCTGGACGGAAGAACCGACATCTTCTCTCTGGGTGTAGTGCTCTATGAAATGTTGGCGGGCAGACTGCCGTTCACCGGCCGGGACCCTGCGCAGATCCTCAACTCGATCTTGCGCGATGAGCCGTCGCAGCTAAGCGCTTTCCGCGACGACATACCACTTCAAATGGAGGATCTGGTAAGGCGTGCGCTCGCGAAGGATCGCGCAGAGCGCTACGAGACGGTCGAAAATTTTCTTGAGGCTCTGAAAAAACTCAAGAGCACGCTTGAAAAGGAGCCGGCATCGGTGAGCCCGGTTGTCGAATTACGTGAACCAAATACGATTTCAAGTCCCAACCGAATTCGCTTAAGCACGTACCACAGACGATGGTTCTTAGCGGCGGGATTGCTTTTTGCATCGATAGCCGGCTTGAAAATGGCGGTAGCTCGGCCTAATGGAATTGAGTGGGCAATACCAGCAGTCCTGATTGCGATTGCGATTCTGTGTTTGGTTGTTCGCCTATCTGGCAAAGCAGCGCGCGTGGCTCCGTCAAGGACGTCAAGCGGGTCGGCCTTTCGAGGACTGCTTCCTTTTCAGGAGGCGGATCGCAGAAGGTTTTTCGGCCGAGACACCGATACCGCAGCCGTCTTCGAAATGATCAATCATGGCGACTTTCGCTTTGGCGTAGTGTTTGGTGAATCGGGGTGCGGCAAAACCTCGCTGCTCAGAGCGGGTCTTCTGCCGACGTTGTGGGAGCACGGATACGTGCCGTTGTATTGCCGAGCCTACAGCGATCCGCTTGCTGCCGCCCTGGAGGAGTGCCGCAAGCGAAGTAATATGAATGTGAAGGAAGACGAGCCTCCAGTCGAAACTATTCGGCGAGCGGCCAAAGAACTCGACGCGACCCTCGTCATCGTATGCGATCAATTCGAGGAGTTCTTCGTCAGTCACAAGACCGCACAGAACCGTGAGAGCTTTCTGTCATTCCTTACCGCGTGTTACAGCGATGCGGGCCTGCCCGTCAAAATCTTGATCTCAATTCGCAGTGATTTCCTGTATTTGATCAGCTCCGAATTCGAAGGACGTATTCCGAACCCGCTAATGAGTTCGCGGCTATATCATCTGCGAAACTTCGGAGAAGAGCAGGCTGCGGAGATAATCGATCGCTCGGTGAACCATGCAAACCTTACATTCGAAGCTGAACTCGGTCGTCAGGTGGCTCGTGATTTAGCCGCTGAAGGCGCGGTCTTGCCCTCGGAGCTTCAAATCGTGGGCGAGCGGCTGCAAAGCAAAAGGATCTCTACTGTTCGCGACTACAAACGTTTAGGCGGTAAAGAGCCGCTCGTAGAGAGCTTTCTTGATGACATCATTCAATCCTCGGGCGACAGAGAGGGAAGCGGTCTGTTGCTTCGCGCGCTTATATCGGACGAGAACACAAGGGCTACACTTACGCTTCAGGAAATCGCCCGACGGACGCAGCGTACTATTCAATCGACCGAAAAACTGTTGAACATTCTTATCGCGGCAAGACTGGTTCGCGAGATTCAGGATGAAACGCCGTGGCGCTACGAGCTAATTCATGAGTACCTGATCGAAAAGATCAACCAGATCACGGGCAGAGTTCTGGACGCCACTCAGCGCGCAAACCGTTTGTTTCGCCAATACCTTTCCAATTATGCGGTGGATCGACGTACGCGCGTTCCATTCACCAGGGTCTGGTTTATTCGTCGCTACTCGGACCTCGAGCGCGGCGAACGCGAACGTGAGCTACTGAGCAAAAGTCTGAGAAGAGGGTCGCTCAATCTGGCGGCATTAGTCATGACACTTGTAGTGTCGGCCACCGCATTCGCGGCATGGCTGTCGGTCAGCGAGCAGTGGGAAGCCGCTGAAATGAGCGACGGTCACACCGCTGCGGTACGCCAGGCAGTCTTCTCCCCGGATGGGAGACTGCTTGTTTCGTGCAGTGAGGATTCGAAGGTCATCGTGTGGGATTTTGCGCGGCGCGAAAGATTGACGACCTTCACCGATCACACCGGTTGGGTAAATGCGGTCGCCTTTTCTCCTGACGGAAAATGGTTCGCTTCTGCGAGCACGGACCAGACAGTGATAGTTTGGGATGCGGCGCGGTTGGAGAAAGTGATAACGCTTACGGAACACCACGGGCCCGTCAACGGCGTTGTGTTCTCGCCTGACAGTAGATTGCTTGCTACCGGTTCGGACGCCAGCGACCCCAGGACGATCTTGTGGATCGCCGGTAGCTGGGAAAAACTTCGCGAGCTGCCTCTCACAATCGATTCGTCGGATTTGATCTTTTCGAAAGACGGCCGAAGTGTTGGCAGCGCGGGAGCGTTCTGGGATGTGAGCTCGGGCGAGAAATTAACTGACACTATGATGCCGGACTTGTGGATTGCGCGGTGGTCGGCGCTATCTCCTGATGGCAAGTGTATGGCCAACATCGACGGCTCGGGTATCGTTTATTTTTGGGACTTGGCTCACCGAAAGCTCATCGGCAGTTATCGAGTTCATCGTGATCACGGTCGCGCAATCGCATTTTCCCCTGACGGGCGCCTTGCTGCTTCAGGAGCTGAAGACATCATCTTGTGGGATGTGTCAAAGCAGACAAGACTGGTCCGTCTTGAACACTCGTCAATTGTTTGGAGGTTAGCTTTTTCGCCTGACGGTAAATGGCTCGTCTCGACTCACGGCGATGGCTCGATACTATTATGGGATGTTGCCGAACGAGAGCGAGTCGCCGACTTCAACGAGCACAGCGGCGCTGTGCGAGCCGTAGCTTTCTCTCCCGACGGGAAGCGAATTGCTTCGGCTGGGGACGACCGAACAGTCATCGTCTGGGACGCCGCTCACGGAACAAAGGAAGCGGTCCTGATTGGGCATGAGACTCGCGTCTTGAGCGTCGCGTTCGCGCGCGATGGGCGATCGATCGCATCTACGGATCAGGATGGCAAGCTCATTTATTGGGATCTGTCTCAGCGCACAGCTCGCTGGACTAAACAGTACATGGCCGCCGGGACGTACTATGCATCAAGTTATTGCGTAGCGATTTCGCCCGACTGCCGGATGATTGCCGACTCGATTGGCGCCTATGACGCCGCTGAAGGCCGGCTTGTGATGGACTTCACAGGAAAATATACCGGCGGGCAAATCTACGGCGCAGACTTCTCGGGTGACAGTCGAAGACTAGTCTACGTTACGCCTTACGGTCAGATTTATTTGTGGGACTCCGAGAATTGGCAGTTGATCGAAATGCGCAAGTGGCCCGAATTGCACCTGATCAGCGTTAGCTTCTCACCCGATGCGAAGTGGGTGGTGACTGGCGAAGACGAAGGAAGAGTGCGGCTGTGGGAGGTGAATCCGCTGCGACAGGTTGCAGTCATCGGCCAGCACGGCGCTCGCATCAAGGCCGTTAGGTTTTCCCCCGATGGAAGACAAGTCGTATCGGCCGGAGACGATCAGACCATCGCTCTGTGGGACGTGGCGCGACGTAGACTCGTCGCTCGCATTGGCACGCACACCTCTCCGGTTTTGTCGGTTTCTTTCTCGCCTGACGGAAAGCGGCTCGCGTCGGGTGAGTACGACAAAACGGTCAGGGTCTATTCGCGTCATCACCTTCTTTGGGGATTCCACCTTGATTAAGCATTTTGACTTAGAGAGGAATTGGCGATTGAAATGGTCGCGAAGCAATTACAACGAAAGAGACTCGACATCCGGCGCATAGACGGACTTGTCAAATCGCTCGAAGAGTTGATCGAAAATGAACGGCGCAAATCCCGGGCTATGCTTTCGTCACTCCTTGATTCGGTGAATGCGATCAGAGGAGAAACCGCGGATCGTCGATTAAGCCTGCTTGCCGCGCAATTGAAAGCCCTCGATGCGAGATTCGAACTATTCTGCAACATCGCGCTGGATGACTTGCTCGCTAAGATTGCTCGTGAGGTGGAAGACCTAACGCAGGAGGACGACAGCCGCGCGGCTCGCGTATTAACTTCGTCTCTGCGGTCGACGTTTACCAGTCCAAATCTGTTTTGCGAGACCGTGCTCGATTTGTTGATCGACGTAACAGGGGCTGAGCGCGGGTTCGTCTTGTTTTACGTTCCGGAGTCCACAGAGGCTGAAGTGGTGGCCGCGCGCAATTTTCAGACTCGAAATCTATCGCTTGAAGAATACGATTTTAGCCGATCACTGCTTCGAGAGGTACTGCGCAGTGGAGTAACTGTTTTTCTCGAAGACGCTTCACACGATCCGACCTACTCTCTTGAGGCCAGTGTGATCAAGTTTGAGCTCAAGTCGATCGTGGCAGCGCCGCTCAAACAAGACGGCCGCACGGTAGGCGCTCTCTATCTCGAAAACAACTCACACCCTTGCATGTTCGACGAGCGAGATCCGCAGCTATTGCAAACGGTCGGGGAGTTCATGGTCTTCTATCTTCAGCACGCGCATTTGCTCCCGATAACATTTCGACGAGACAGTCATTTTTTCCTCGACGATAGTAAAGCATTCAAAGAGATCGTGGGCCGCGATCCGAAGATTATCTCCTTGCTTGAAACAATCAACAGGCTGGCCGATTCGCCGGCGACTGTCCTCATTGAGGGCGAAAGCGGAACAGGCAAGGAGTTGGTAGCTCGCGCGCTGCATTATCAAAGCGCCCGGCGCGACCGACCCTTCATTGCAATCAACTGCGCCGCGATTCCAGACAATCTTCTCGAATCCGAATTGTTTGGGCACGAGAGAGGAGCATTTACTGGTGCGCTTGGTCGTTTTATCGGACGCATCGAGCAGGGAAACGGCGGAACAATTTTCCTGGATGAAGTTAGCGAGCTTGCCTATCCGCTGCAGGCAAAACTTCTGCGATTCCTGCAATCGAATGAATTTGATCGACTCGGCGGCACGCAAACGATTCGAGTAAATGTGAGGGTCGTTACCGCTACAAGCAAGGACTTGAAAGCTCTTACCGAAGAAGGGAAGTTCCAACAGGCGCTTTATTACAGATTAAATGTAGTGCCGGTTCGAATACCTTCTCTGCGTGAGCGCAAAGGCGACATTCCGCTGCTGATCGATCTCTTTCTTGATAAGTTTGCGAAGGTGTACGGTAAGACAATGTCAGTGGAAGATGAAGTCTACCGGTGGCTGACTGATTACAGCTTTCACGGCAATGTGCGCGAGCTTGAGAATCTAATCCATCGACTGGTCGCCCTTAACGATAACGTCATTCGGCTGGGTGACCTGCCTGCCGAGATTCTGCAGACCTTCACGCATCGAGTGAGTTTGGAGAAGGACCCGTTCTATCGTGTTCTACAGACCTCACCCGCCGACATCGAAGACCTCCGCCGTCGTAAGCGAGAGGTCAAGCGCTTGCTGGCAGAACAGGAACGAGAATTAGTCGAATTAGCCGTGCAATCAACGGGCGGAAATTTGACGGAGGCGGCTGCAAGACTTGGTCTTCATCGCATTACGCTTCATAAAATCCTAAGAAGAGCCAAGGCTGAATGATGCAAAGTAACCGTAGCCGGTATGATTACACATCTGTTCTCGCACCGCCCGCTCTTAATCGAACAAGACTTCAGGCTATCATTGTCCTCAGGCGCTTTGCTTGACTCACCCTCGATTCATTTCGTGTAGCGTCTCTGGCTACAACCCGCGATCCCGTCCAGCTCCGCTCATTGCCTGTTAAATTCTTTCAACAATCGAGTAGCGGAACCATTGCACTGATGCCGCTACTCCTGGCACTGCGATTGCCCCGCGGGACAAACGAAATGGTCAGAGGCGCCTGAAGCTAATCACCTTCGCGCCCCACCAGAGATCCGGCCCCTATGGCGAGAGAGGAACATATGAACTCCAAAGGCAAGTTTGCGAAGTTTTCATCCGTAGTCGAAGTCTCAATTGTGCTGTTAATGATGGGAGGCCTGGCACACGCGCAGACCTGGACAGAGCTTAGCCCTATTGGTTCGCCACCCATCCAGGATCCTCACGTCGCAAATTATGACGCAGCCAATAATCGCCTGATTGTCTATATTCCCGGCAATCCTGCGATCAACGCTTCGTGGTTCAATCAAGTTTGGGTATTGACGAATGCGAATGGGCTCGGAGGAACACCGGTGTGGATCAAACTAAATCCAAACGGCTCGCCGCCTACCATTAATTTATTTGCAAGCGTGGTTTATGACTCAGCCACGAACCGCTTGATAATTTATGGCGGCGGGGGCGGATTTACTTCTCCGGTCCTCTCAGACGTATTTGTGCTCAGCAATGCTAACGGCCTCGGTGGGACCCCGGTCTGGTCACAGAGTAGCGTTACAAATCCGCAGCCGAGAATTCAGCATACCGCTGTCTACAATTCACAGAGCAACCGCCTGATCTCTTTCGGAGGGGACTTTGCTTTCTTTGGAACTGACCAGAACGATACAAGGATCCTCTCGAATGCGAATGGAACTCTCAGCCCTTCGACCTGGAGTACGTTCTCGATTCCGGGAAGCCTGCCCGGCATTCGAACCGGACACAGTGCTGTTTACGATGATGTCAACGACCGGATGATCGTATTCGCCGGGACCAATTTGATAAGCACTTGCTGCCCGTATGTCCTGAGTGATTACGACGATGTCTGGGTGTTATCAAATGCAAGCGGAGTGGGGGGGAGTCCCGCATGGGGTCAACTGACGCCGATGGGAGGCCCGCCGCTCAAGAGAAGCATTCACTCCGCCGTATACGATCCGGTTAACAACCGAATGGTGATCTTTGGAGGCGATCACTGGGATCAGGCAGCACAACTCAATGTTAAGGTGGGAGACCTATGGCAGCTAAGCAACGCGAATGGAATGGGCGGCACACCCACCTGGACGCAACTAATGCAACTGGGAATGCTGCCAGGCCCTCGCTTCTATCACACTGCCGCATTCGACACTGCGCATCAGCGAATGATTCTTCTGGGAGGAGTTGACTCGACCGACACGCTTAGCAATCGAGTATGGGTCCTCGACTTCACTCCTCCGACTTGCGTAGCTCCTCCAGCCGCGCTCGTCAGCTGGTGGCCTGGCGACGGCAATGCAAGTGACATAACCGGCGGTAACTCCGGCTCACCTTTAGGCGGAACTTCATTTGTCCCTGGGTTGGTTGGCCAAGCCTTTCAATTCAACGGAGTCGACGGAAGAGTGTTGATTCCCGACTCGCCCTCATTGCGCTTCGGTACTGGCGACCTTACGGTTGATGCATGGATTAGAGCGCCATCAGGTAACAACTTCCGAAGCATCGTTGGCAAAGAGCTCCAGTCGTTTCCATTCCCCAGCATAATCCTGCGGTTGAGCGATCAAGGAAAGCTTCAATTTGCCGTAACGGACTGCGGCACGGGAGCCTGCGGATTTGGATCATCAAGGCAGGTTGTGGAGTCGCCGCTCCGAATCGACGATGACTTCTTTCACCACGTTGCCGGTGTTCGCACGTCGACCGGCTACGAGTTGTATGTAGACGGTCAGCTTGTCGCAACTCGCACCGAACCTGCGCGAGACCCGGACAGTAGCGCCAATCTGTTTATTGGAATCCAGTCAGACAACCCTTCACTCGAGTTCCCGTTCAACGGAATCATCGACGAAGTAGAGATCTTCAGTCGCGCGCTTGCTGCTTCCGAGATTCAGTCACTCTTCAACTCCGGGAGCGCAGGCAAGTGCAAGAACCGAGCGCCCGTCGCCACTTGTCACGATGTAACTGTCTCTGCGGGCGACAACTGTTCAGCGAATGCCTCGATTGATAACGGCTCGTTTGATCCTGACAGTGGAGATACGATCACGCTCGCGCAATCACCTTCCGGTCCGTATCCGCTCGGGTCAACATCGGTCACGCTCACTGTGACGGACAATCACGGAGCTTCGAGCCATTGCACCGGCACGGTGACTGTGGTTGACAACACTCCACCGACGATCAGCGGAGCCTCAGCAAATCCGTCCACGCTTTGGCCGCCGAATCACAAGATGGTGGATGTGACGGTCGGCTATAACGCCACAGATAACTGCGGCTCCGTGACTTGCTCGCTGACCGTGTCGAGCAACGAGCCGATCAACGGCACGGGTGATGGCGACGCAGCTCCTGATTGGGAAGTAGTCGATGCCCATCACGTTCGCTTACGAGCAGAGCGTGCCGGAGCGGGCAACGGTCGTGTCTACACGATCACGATTAGGTGCACAGACGATGGAGGGAATTCTTCTAGCCGGACGGTGACGGTTATTGTGCCACGCGACGGCCGCTAAGAATTCGTAGGCGGGATGAAAAAATTTAGTGGCAGAAGAAAGCAGGCTTTGTAGCGTCCCTGACCTTCGTCTTTACGGCTTCGGTTTATTTGCCAATGCCCAGACCGTGGCAGGAGGACAGTGATGAAAAGCATGAGCAATCTCAGCACCTTACTTCAAATTGCCCCGCGTGCGAGGCCAGTGATATTTGCTTTGACAATCGCAATCGGGGTAATTCTGGCTGTATCTGATTCGGTGCTCGGTCAATCGACAGGCGTCTCGACGCTTGCGGCGCCGATTGGCAAACCGGGCAGCGATCCCGCTCATATAAATCCGGTGCTACGCTTCCAGTTCGTAGGGACAGGCCCGCTCAGTCCGCTGTCTTCAATTCCACCGACACCGGCTTCCGCAGTCAACGACCCGATCTTCACCTCGTTCAGCGCACAAGGCGAGCTATTTGTCGCCAATAGACACGGCAACGTAGGGGGCGGTGTCGGCAGCATCGCTCGCTTCACGTTCGATGCCGCGGGGAACTACTTCGATAACGGCACAATAACCGGTAACTCACTGGAAGCGGTTCACGGACTCGCGTTCAATCCGAACGGCGAGCTCTTTGCTGCGAACTTCTTTAATGGAAAGATATCGCGGTTTCGGTTTGATGGCGCGGGAAATGCGATAGCTAATGGAACCATCAACAATGGTGCGAGCAATATGGGCCTCGCTTTTTCAGCGGGCGGAGAACTGTTTGTTACCCACTCAAGTTCGATCGTTACGCGCTACCGATTCGACGCGGCGGGAACCGCTATACCTAATGGTTCTTTCGTCGTTCCCGGATCGAGCCGGTTACACGGTCTTGCCTTCAACGCACTGGGTGAGCTCTTTGTCGGAGACATAGATACAAATCGGGTCTTTCGATTTCACTTCGATGGCGTCGGAAACCCTTTGGCTAACGGCTCGATATTCGTATCGGGCGGCCCGATTGGAGTTGCTTTCAGTTCTAGTGGCGAGTTGTTTGTGTCATTGCACTTCTCGGGCGGCATTTCTCGCTTTCTCTTCGACACGGGCGGCAACGCGACCGCAAATGGGTTCACTCCGACGGACAATCTGGGCGGACTCGCTGTCCTGTCAAAACAGGTTATTAATGTTGAAATAGACATCAAGCCTGGAACCTTTCCCAACAGCGTCAACCCGCGAAGTAACGGCGTGATTCCTGTCGCGATCTTGTCCACCCCTGCATTTGACGCGACAAGCGTTGATCCGGCGACCATCAGCTTTGGTACCGCGCAAGCGCTCGCGGTTCAATCCGCGCAAGAGGATGTTGACAACGATGGTGATGTTGACCTTGTGCTGCACTTCAACACACAGGATACCGGAATCAAGTGCGGAGATACGCTGGCGAAGCTGACCGGCGAGACCTTTGGCAGCGATCTGATCATTGGCACCGATAGTTTGAATACTGTTGGGTGCAAGCCTCTACAGGTTTCTGTAAGAGATGTCGGACCCGAAATAGGAATAGCCTTCGGGCTCGAAGGATTCATCATCAACCCTCAAGACCAGAAGAGCTTGTTAGCTTCGACGGGTCGAGTCGGGGTTTTCAAATCCAAAGACGGCGGACTCAATTGGTCTACCTCTAACGCCGGACTGACTGATCCGCTGGGACTGGTTGCCAATGCCGCGAATATTCGAAGAGACCCGAGCAATCCGCAGACTATTTACTCACCAACCGCTACGGACGGGCTTTATCGCTCGACCAACTTCGGCGAAAGCTGGAGCTCAATCGGTGGTCTTGAATTAGTCAATCCAATATTGTCTGACTGCGCGGTGCATCCGACCTCACCTAATGTCATTTATGCACTTGCTCAAGTCGCCGAGCATCCAGACACGCCAGGTCCTCTATTCAAATCCACAGACGGAGGGTCGACGTTTGTGGAAAGCGGCGGATTACCCGATCTGGACATTGCGACGAGTGTTGCGGTGGCGCCAACAACGCCGAACGTAGTCTACGTGCTCGACATCGGAACCTTCGAAGGAGTGTACAAGTCCACGGACGACGGTTCGAGCTTCACCCGTCTAGCCAGCAGTCCCTCGCAACCCTTGACTCTGTTTCCTCATCCGGCCCAAGCCAACACTCTGTTACTTATAGCGAATAGTGGAAGCACTGGGCTCTTCCGTTCGACTGACGGCGGCGCAACTTTTGTCCAGGTGGTCGCGGGATTACCGGCGGGTAAGCTAAACAACACCGTTGCCTACGACCCGTCGAATCCTTCGATTGTATACGTTGGCGGCATGGGAGGTATCTTCCGCTCGACGGACGACGGCGCGACCTTCGCGCGCTTTGGCCGATTGGATCAAGACAACCTGGGTTTCTTTGGCGCAAATGCTATTAGCATTGATCCCACGAACACAAAGGTTATTTACGTCAGCACATCCAAAGGCAACTTCAAGTCTGTCAACGGAGGCAACAGCTTCGTTGCGATTAATAGAGGCTGGCGAGCGACACAGGTGACGTATCTTACGTTCGATAATCAGAGTTCGCCAAGCCTCTACGCCGGCGTGCTCAATACCGTGGGCGTGCTGCGCACGAACAACCGCGGGAACAACTATGAAATTGTCGGAGAAAAGCTGCCAGACATTCAGGTCGGCGCTCTCGCCGTGAGCCCCGGCTATCGCGATTTCATAGTCGCGGCAACAGTCAGTGGAATCTTTCGTTCGACGAATGGAGGGCAATCCTGGACGCAGTCGGCCATCGACACCGGACAGACTACATTCATCAACAGCAGAGTCGCTATCGACCCCCTAAGCCCGACCAACGTCTACGCAGTTACCGCTAACGCACCCTTCCCCGGCTACTACCGCTCGACGGACGGAGGACAGACTTTCGCCAGGTCCAACACCGGGTTGATAGAAACAAGACTGGGAACTCTGGCGATCGATCCGACCAGCCCCAACATTGTTTACGTGGGAGCGTTCAACGGCAATCGCGGTGTATTCAAGTCGACCAACGGTGGCTTGAGTTTTAGCGCGACAGGGCAGACGAATGGAAACATCTCCGAGATAGTCATCGATCCCAGGAACTCGCAGGCGATTTACATCGGCACGCGAGCCGGGGTTCCGAGGGTTCGGCGCTCGCTGAACGGTGGTGCGACCTTTAGCACCGTCGATCTCGGGCTCACAGGAAATGGAGTGCGAGGATTGGTCGTCGATCCGCTCAACCCCGCTCGGCTATTTGTATGGGTCCGCAGCGGCGGAGTCTTCATGAGTGAAGACGGCGCGGACAGTTGGACAGTGATCGATGCCGGAGAAACGCTTCGCAGATCAAAGCCCGGTCGCGGGACGATGGCGATAGATCCGAAGAACCCGAATCTGATCTACCTTGGAAGCGCAAGCGTTCTGGAAGTCGAGATCAAGCCTTGATGACTATGCACCTCACAAACTCGTTTACAAAGGAGAGGAGAAATGCGATCTCGAATACATTGTCTTGTGATGCTCGTTTTGGCAGCTGGTCTGTTCGTTCCATCGGCGTTGGTAGAAGTAAGCGCGCGGGATGAGACGGTCGCGACGGTGAAGGTCAATTGCGCTCACGGCGAGTCTATTAACACCGCGCTTAAGCAGCATCCAAATGCGCAAACTCTCATCATTCAGATCGACGGGATGTGCAATGAGAACGTAGTTGTTACCCGCGACCGAGTGACGTTGCGCGGCACCGATCCATCAACTGACGGCGTTCAAGCGGTGGAAAACGCGACCCAGATCGATGCTGCTGTTTGGGTCAGAGGCGCACACCAGGGCTCGATCGAGAACCTCAGGCTCACAGGCGGCTTCGACGGGCTGCTGGCTTCAGAAGTCAGTTCACCCAGTCTGAGAGTTATCAATTGCCGTCTGGAAGGAAATACAAATTACGGCGCGGTTATCGAGGCTTCGCTGTTAGAAGTAGAAGACTCGGCTTTTTCTTCGAACGGATTCGTCAGTGCCGGCGTCTTTCAGGCGTCGAGGCTTCAGTGCACTCGCTGCACAATGTCCGATCCCGGAGGCGGAGTCGGACCGGCTGTCCGATCAAACATAATTAATTTTTCGGCCTCGTCCCTGCTTCTGAGCGATACCATGCTCAATAACGGAGGCATCAATAGCTTTGCTTCCAGCGTCTCGATCAATGACTGCACGATCAATGGCTTTGGCTCAACCGGCGCCAGTTTCGTCGACGGACAAAGCACCGTGAACCTGATAAGGACCCAACTCGCCGGTCAGATAAACCTCAACGGCGCGAGCAATACCGTGTTGTTAGGTGTTACCCAGAACCCGGGCACTTTGCCCAATTTGCTCGACAACGCCGCCTTCGTGCGAATAGGAGACGCGTCACCTTCAACGGGCGGCCCTCCGAGCATACCGTCGAACCTTCGCGGTTTCACGCTGAGAGACTTCTCAACTGGTTCGCTGCTACAGAGTTCGCACATTAGCGGTAGTCTGAATTGCAACTCGGGAGCTAATGCATTTTGCGCAAACCCGGCAAACGTGAGTGGAACTTCTAATTGCGCATTGTGCCCGAAGCCCTAGTGCCTTCCCAGCGATTTCATTGATGGTTGCTCGCAAAGGGAAGCGTGGGTTCAACAGTTAGATCGATCGAGGAGTGAGATCGAGTCCGGTCGCGAACGCAGATGAATCAATTCAGCAGATCTCAAAAATCGACGCGGCTTCTTCAAGGTTCGCAGTCACGCGACATTGAGGAATACTCTGAAGAAAAATTTTGCCGTACGCCTTGGTCTTTACGCGAGGATCGAGGATTGAAAGCAGACCCTTGTCGGTGGTCGACCGAATCAATCTTCCAAGACCCTGTTTCAACGTGATTGCTGCTTGCGGCACTGAGTAATCATAAAACGAATTGCCGCCTTGATCGTCGATGTATTTCTGGCGAGCGGCGACGACCGGATCGCTCGGCACGGCAAACGGCAGCTTCGCTATGATCACGCACGAAAGCGCATCGCCTTGAACGTCGACTCCTTGCCAGAATGAAGCCGTTGCAAATAAGACCGCGCCTCGCGTGTTGCGAAAACGCTCGAGCAGCGAGTTCTTTGAGCCCTGACCCTGGATGAACGACGGATAGTCTATGAAGTCCTTCACTTGCTCGTAAGTTTCGCGCATCGCGGAAACGCTGGTGAACAGCACAAATGCTCGGCCCTGGGTAGCCTTCAAGATCCGAATGATTTCTTCTACGGACGCATCAAGAAATTCGCGGCTTCGAGGATCGGGCATGCGTTGCGGAAGGTAGAGCACGGCTTGTCGTTGAAAGTCGAAATGAGATTCGACAATCAATTCGCGAGCGTGCTTGATCCCAAGCCGGCCTCTGATGAAATCAAAGCTCCTGCCCGCGGTCATTGTCGCGGAAGTGAGCACCGCGGTTTGAACCTTCGCGAACAGATTCTCTTCAAGTACTCCTGAGACATCGATAGGCGTTGCGTTGATGAACATTGCGCGGCCGCGCTTCTCGCACCAGTAGACGAAATCCGGTTGCTCGCAGCTTACAATGAACTCGAGATCGAACTTCAAGCTCTGAGCTCTCCGCACAATATTATCGAGCTCGGCGGGCGGGTCCTTCACAACACCGAGACTTGTGATCAGTCGATCGATCGCATTGTTCAGAGCAATGTACGCTTCACCGGCTGCAGTAGCAGTGAGATTGCCGTCTTCATCCTTGCGAACGAAGCGAGAGGCTCGAAGCGGATAGCGTCCGTCAAGCGAGCCGGGCGCTGCGCCGCGTCTTCGGTAAGAGCTCCTCTGCGATTGCCATCTGCTTTCTTTCACATTCGAATCGGGAGATTCATCGTCCGATTCGTCTCCTCGGAACGACAGCCAAAAAGTATCCGAACGCTGAGAGAGCCGCGCCAGCGCCTTGAGCAGCTCAGCTTGTTGAGCGGATTCTTTGATCTCAAGTTTGTTCGCATCTTGAATCAAATCATTCACTCGATAATTCGAGACGCTGGTTCCAAAGAAACTGGCAGCAACGTCCTCGAGCTCGTGAGCTTCGTCGAAGATGACCGTGTCGTAGTCGGGAAGCACCGCTCCGTAGTCTCCGCCGCGCAGGGCGAGATCGGCAAAGAAGAGATGATGATTGACGATAACGACGTCGGCTTCCATTGCTTCGCGGCGCATTCGAGTGATGAAGCAGGCTTCAAAGTCCGGACACTTCTGCCCCAGGCACGTCTCGGCCCGCGCATCGATCTCGCGCCAGAAAGAAAGGTCTTCGGGCAAGTCAGTCAACTCGGCGCGGTCCCCGGTTTCGGTTTCGCCGGCCCATTTGCGAATCTGGTCGAAGTAATCAACTTCGTCGAGACCCTGCAATATCGGAGACCCTGCAGCTTTTTTCAACCGATGAAGGCAAAGATAATTTGACCGGCCCTTCATGCAAGTGACACTCAATTGGCGAGGAATTATGTTTTGAAGGAACGGAACGTCCTTCTTGTGAAGTTGCTCCTGCAGATTCTTGGTCGCGGTTGAAACAAGCACACGGCGTCCGGCTGCGAGTGCAGGAATCAAATATGCGAGGGTCTTTCCAGTTCCGGTTCCGGCTTCGACGAGCGAGACGCCGCCGTCTTTGAGTATATTGTCGACAGCCTCAGCCATCTCGACCTGGCCGGGCCGGTATTCGTAGTTAGGATGATGTTGGGCGATCAATCCGCCGGGACCAAATACTTCTTCCATTATGTGATCTCAGAAGAGGTACATTGCGAGGCTAACGGGAATGCGGGTGTGTCACTCATCCTCGCCAAACCAGATCAGCTCCAGCATCTCAACCAATTCCTTGTATATAGCGATCTGCGCACTCATCCATTCACGCTTGGTGCGAGGCGCTACTCTGCCGACTAACCGCTTGTAGGCTTCACCAACCTGACGGTTCTTCTTCTGTGCGTCTCGTTCTGTACCGTGATCAGTATCGTGGCGTGATCCGAGTCGCAAGTGCTTCAATGTCCAAAGAGGGTTCAACCTTGATTGATCAAGTTTTGCTGTCAAGCGTTGCGCTGAACCGGAACCTTCATAGAGCAGAAAGAAGAGGTAATCAGTAACCTCGCTGAATGACGCTGAATCATAAGCAACACGGGAAGGAATCAAGTAACAAGCCATCAGGGCCTTCGTCGTTGGCTTGAATACTGGCGCGTCACCTTCACGTTCAGCCTCGACGTTGAGATCGTAGACCAACTGGATAAGCTGAGCGCCCAACTCAGCAATGGTACCCGACTGGCTCTCTTCTACTGCGGACTCGGCATCAATCGCAGGTTGTTCGAGGTCAATGAACTCAAGTTCTTCACCAAGCGAGGAATAGACATTGACTTTGGGGATTGACCCGAGCCACAGATCCTCGTGAGGCGGGCGCATAAGCGCAGCCAAGTCGAAACCCTTCGTTATCGAGTCGAGCAGATCCACACTTGCATTAACAAGGAGGAGTCGGTTCTGTTGGGAGATCGTGGAGCCAGTCGCCGCGATCTCTAGGTGCCTCTTGGCGAATTCCTGAAAGGCGAGCTGTGGTTGCAGGGCCAATTCAATCAACGGTTCAGTGAGACGTTGAAGGCCCAGGAGTGCTTCGGTCGAGGCGACAGAGTTAAACATTCTTTGGATGGCCGACTCGATGTCACTCACGGGCGATGCGATCTTTTTGAATGCCTCTCCGATCTCGGATTGCTGTCGCTGAAAAGCCACTATCGCTTGAGAACTCAAGCCGCTTAGTAACTCGAAGCTCTCGAACGTAGGCCGCGAAGCGAGCGCCTCTTGTATTCTCTGCGTTGATGCAAGGTAGTCAGGTGGAAGCATGAACTGATTTCGTAGGACGCCTAACTGCGCGACGCTCTCAGCTAGGGCTCGCGGCAGGTGATTCAATGCGTCGAGAGTTGGACGCATATTCTCAAGAGCGTACTGAAGTTCTCGCTGTTGCCAGAAAAAGTGTTCAAACGACGAATTCATGATTCCAACAGCTCGCTTGCGTTCATGGTGTTCGGCCCCGCCGCAAACCTAGGCGGTCCTCGTGAATCTGAAACCGCTCGCACAGTTTTCAAAGTACATGTGAACGATCTTACCCACTCAGGCTCGAGATTGTAGCCACTCGTCGAAAGTCAACAGCGCACTCAACTCGCCATCTTTTCGCATCCGTTCGATCATCTCTGTCAATAGCGTCGCGGTAAGCATCGGCAAAGCTGAGCTGGCATCTACCGCGACATACTGCTCTTGTGCATCCTCGTCGGCAAGACGATAGATCGTCATCTCTTGTCCGTCGTACCGCCAGATTTCAGGTACGCCGAGCGCCGCGTAGATCGGGAATTTCGAACGCGAGTCGTGATGCACGTCAATCTCGACTGCGATATCCGGTGGCGGGTCGGTTTCAAAGTCTAGATGAATCCGGTTGCCGATCAACGAGGCCGTTTGCACGTAGAAGCAAGCGTCCGGTTCGTTGCCCTTTTTGCGCTTGCGCTTCCTCATCGTTGAGGAACCGAATCCGAGGATGTCAATCCGTAGACGCAGTCGAATGACTGTTACCAGGCTACTGATGAAGGACGAGTACTTCTCGTGCTCAGAGGAGATCGTCATAACGCATAAGCTCCCGTCGTCGTAGCTGATTCGCAACCCAGGAGCTTCACCGACTTGTTCGAGCAGTTCCTCGTATTCATCCCAGCTTACGTCGTGGAATGTCACTGACGCATCCTCTGGGAGCTGCGAAACAATCTCGTAGTAGCTTGCGATCTGCGTACTCATAAGGAGAAACCTACTCCGACCTGTTTAGGTCTGGCCAGCTATCTATTATGCTGGGCGCGGCTGCGCATAAGGCGATTCTCGTAAATCGGGAAGCGTTCGCATAATTCTCTCACACGACTGCGAACGCTTGCTTGTACCGATTCGTTTTCAGGATCTCCGAGCACTTCACTGATCCATTCGGCTATCGTTCGCATGTCTTCTTCCTTCATACCGCGGGTCGTCAATGCCGGCGTTCCGATTCGAATGCCCGAAGCTTTCATAGGCGGTTGGGTGTCAAAAGGAATCGCATTCTTGTTCACCGTGACGGCCGCGCGTTCGAGCGCCTTTTCCGCTTGGGCGCCGGTCAAACCGCGGACGAACACGTCGACGAGCATCAGATGATTGTCGGTCCCGCCGGAGACAATCCTGAATCCGGCGTTCGCGAGGGCTGCCGCCAAAGCTTGGGCGTTGGCGATGACTTGCTGCTGGTAAGCCTTGAAACTGGCTTCCAGAGCCTCTTTGAAGCACACGGCCTTCGCCGCGATGACGTGCATCAACGGTCCGCCTTGAACGGTAGGGAACACGGCTCGGTCAATTTCTTTTTGAAACTTCTCGCGACACATCACCATTCCGGCGCGTGGCCCGCGCAGTGTCTTGTGAGTTGTAGTGGTGACGAAATCCATATGCGGGACCGGGCTTGGATGCAAACCAACTGCAACCAGCCCGGCGATGTGAGCGATATCGGCCATCGAGTAGGCTTCAACGTCGCGAGCGATCTTCCCGATTCGCTCGAAGTCGATGATGCGTGAATAAGCGGAGGCCCCGCAGAGAACCAACTTCGGTTTATGTTCGTGAGCAAGACGTTCGAGCTCGTCGTAATCAATCTCCTCGGTCTCGTTTCTTACACCGTAGGGAACGATCTTATAGCTGCGGCCCGAGAAGTTGAGCGGATGACCGTGAGTCAAATGACCGCCGTGCGCGAGATTCATTCCGAGCACCGTGTCACCGTAATTCAGCGCGGCAAGATAAACGGACATATTCGCTTGCGATCCGGAATGCGGCTGAACGTTCACGTGCTCGCAGCCGAAAATCTGTTTCGCGCGCTCTCGAGCGATGTTCTCGGCAATGTCCACGAACTCACAGCCGCCGTAGTAGCGCTTGCCTGGATAGCCTTCGGCGTACTTGTTGGTCAAAACCGAACCCATCGCTTCGAGAACGGCTTCGGAGACGAAGTTCTCCGAAGCAATCATCTCCAGGTTGTAAGCAAGCCTGCGTTCTTCATCGGCGATTGTAGCTGCTATTTCGGGATCTACCTCGCTAAGTGGTCTGTTCATCAACGCGGTCATTACCTGTCACCTCGTTAATAGGAATCAAATCTGATTGTCGCAGACTGGATACTATCAAAAGGCAGTAGCGTTGTCAGTGATAGGGAACCAGGAGTCAGGAGACAAATGACTAATGACCAATGACTAATGACCGATGACCATTGATAACTACTGAAAAAATGTTTGCAGGTTGTCTCTTGAGATAACGACCTTCGATTTGAACTTCGGTGTATCGGGCGGAAAATTGGCGTCGCGATTGTTGATTTTCAATTTGAGAGTGAGCCGGTTGCCGCAGTTGAGCGTGACTTGGCGCTGCGCGGGCGGCAAATTCTGAGACGCACCCTGCTTGAGAATCAGCGTGGTCGGCTTGTCGTCATCAACCTGATATTTGACCCAACTATCTCCGGTCGCAGCTTCGAGCTTAACAACGAGCGGCTCCCCCGCCGCTGGTAAAGAGACGCCAGGCGGCGGCCGATCAGTTTGCGGCGAGGCATCAGATTTGGCTGCAGACGAATTCGATTGCGTCGCTGCCCTGGGCGGCTGCGCGTTCTTCGGTTCTACCGACGCTTGCGATCCGCTCTCCGATGAGCTGCGATTGAACTGTTTCACCAATGCGAGGGCGATCAAGACTATGAAGATCAAGATTCCCGCGCCGATGACAATTGTCGACCAGTTGGTTCGTGTTCGCGACTGGCGATACGCAACAGGCTCGAAGCGTCGCGGTTGATCGGTAATCGGGGTTGGCCGATTAACAACCGGCGAGGCTTGCTTCTTCGATTTGGGTGCGGCAGCTGCGACCGGTTGAGCTTGTTCTTGTTGCTCGGTAGCCGGGCCCGCCACTTGTTGAATGTAAAGACCAATCGCGTCTTCTTCATTCATCCCGACATATTTTGCATAAGCTCGGATGAACGATCGAGTGAAGATGCCGCCTGGAAGAATCGAGAAGTTGTCGGTTTCGATTGCCTTCAGGAAACGCGTACCGATCCGTGTCGCCTCTGCTATCTCAGCAAGCGTGATGCCCCGCTGCTCTCGCTTGTGCTTGAGTTCTTCGCCCAGTGTCGGCATAGTAGCCGAGCGACCTCTCTCTAACTCTTGCCCGTGAGTTGAAGGGGATTCTGTGTAGGTGTCATCTTAAGACACGATCTTTGAAGGTGTCAAGCAAATGAGCCTCAAACCTCCCAAACGCTCACGTCATGCAAATGGCTGATTGCTCCTTGATCGCGGTTCAACTATGATTGCGCAATGGACGACGACCGGCTCTTTGACGTAATCGATCTCAAGCCTCGCAGGCGCAGACTATGGCTGGTAATCACCATTGCCGTCATCGTGGCGCTACTGTTGTTTGGCTCTCAGTTCTTGAACATCTACATTGATTCTCTTTGGTTCTCAGCCGTCGGATATTCGAAAGTCTATTGGTATAAGTTTCGATTAGGCGGTCTGCTGTTCCTGATCTTCTTCATTCTCTCATTCCTCATCGTTAGAGTGCCCTTTTTGTTCCTGAACAGAGTGCTTCCTGAGCTTACGGAGCGACCGAAGTTTCGCGTCAGTTCTGTTGAGGACTTCAAGGAGGTCAACTTCCTTCCGTGGATATATCGACCCGGAGTCTGGGTGCTGGCAGCCGCGATCGCCTTGTTATCGGGAATCAGCATGAGCCAGGAGTGGCCGCAGTTTGCGCTGTATCTTCATTCACAACCAGCGGGAATTTCTGATCCCATCTTCGGCCGAGACGTAAGCTTCTATCTTTTCAAGTTGCCGGTTCTCGAACTTGTGGTCGGATGGCTGCAGACGATCTCTGTGATAATGTTCATCGCAATCGGAGCGGCGGCCGGTTACGTTTGGTACTTCGAGCGTGTACGGGGAACGATTACCGTGGACATTCGCCGCCGTGCTACCAGCGCGATAAGTCTTGCGGCAGCTTTTTTCGCGGTGACATTGGCCGCCAGTACTTATCTCGATCGCTTCGATCTTCTTCACGGGCAGCACGAATTGTTCAGCGGTATCGACTACACTGATGCGAACGTGCGCCTGGTGGCTATGTACATCGTGGTGGTTCTTCTGGTCTTGTCGGCTATCGTAGGTTCAATCAACGCGTTCGTGATGAAGCGAGTGCGGACTATTGTCTGGACCGCAGCGCTTGTCGTAGCCGTCTGGGTGGTCGGCGTCGCAATTATCCCTGCGACCTTTCATTCGTTTTCGGTGAAGCCGAACGAGTTGGCAAAGGAAGCTGCATTCATCGACCACAACATCAAGATGACCCGCCACGCATTCTCGATCGATCAATTCGAGGAGCGGCCTTTCGAGCCGAAACCGGACCTGACCGTTCAACAACTTCAGTCAAACCGCGATACCCTGGACAACATCAGGCTCTGGGACAGGCGTGCGCTTCAATCGACGCTCGGTCAAATTCAGGAGATTCGAACTTACTATGACTTTCGAATTCCCGATGTCGATCGATATATGATAAGCGGCAAGCTTCGCGAAGTGATGCTCGCGGCGCGCGAGATGAATGTCGAGCAATTGCCCGAACAATCGCGTAACTGGATTAATCAGCACGTTGTTTACACCCATGGGTACGGCGTCACGATGAACACCGTCACGGACTTCACACCGGAGGGCTTGCCGAATCTGGTGCTTAAGAATATGCCCGTTGAGAGTTCGGCTGCCGAAATCAAAGTCACGAGGCCTGAAATCTACTACGGCGAAGAGAGCAACTCGCACGTCTACGTTCATACAAAACCTCAGGGAGCGACTCCCCCCGAATTCAACTATCCGGCGCCTGGGAACGTCGATTCCTACACAACCTACGAGAGCGACTCTGGAATAAGAGTGGGAGGCTTGATGCGGCAACTCGCGCTCAGCCTTTATCTCGGAGACGGAACCAACCTTCTGTTTTCGAATTATATTAATTCTGAAAGCCGCGTCTTGATTCGCCGCAATGTGAGCGAACGCGTCAAGCAGATCGCGCCTTTCCTGCTGTTCGAAGACGATCCTTACATCGTGATAAGTCGCGACGGCAAGCTCTACTGGATGATCGACGCGTTTACCACATCGGATCAATACCCCTACTCGACGCCTTATCCGGTGGCGGATCGCAGCGTGAATTACATTCGCAACTCGGTTAAGGCAGTCGTGGATGCTTACGACGGAAGCGTCACGTTTTATGTATTCGAACCCGACGACCCGATCATCAAAGCGTACCAGGACATATTCCCGGAGCTGTTTCATCCGCGAAGCGAGATGCCCGAGGATTTGTTGGCTCACATCCGCTATCCAAGTTTGCTGGTCAGCGCTCAAGCGCGAGTGTTCACGCTTTATCACATGCAGAACACTCAGACGTTTTACAATCACGAAGATCTTTGGGCGATTGCGACTGCAGAAACCGCGCAGCAAGGCGCAGACGCGACTGCAATGCAGCCTTATCACGTATTGATGCAGTTGCCGGGCGAGCCAAACGCTTCGCTTGAGTTCGCAAACATCCTTCCATTTACGCCATCGGGTCCGGGTCGAAGCAATATGATCGGTTGGATGGCTGGCCGCAGCGATGGAGAGAACTACGGTCGAACGCTCGTGTACAGTTTTCCGAAGAACGTAACCATTAACGGGCCTGCTCAGATCAGGGCGCGCATAAATCAGGACTCGCAGCTCTCGCAGTTGATGACACTTTGGAATCAAAAGGGCTCTGAGCTGCTTCGCGGGAACCTGCTCGTGATTCCAATCGCTGACTCGCTTCTTTACATCGAACCTTTTTATCTGCAGGCTTCGGACAGCACTTCTAAACTGCCCGAGTTGAGGCAAGTGGCACTTGCTACGCAGGATCAATTGAAGACGGGGAAGACCTTCGATGAAGCGCTTGGCCTGCTGTTTCCCGGAAGTCCGACTCGCCAACTCGCTGCTGAGCAGTCGAAGACGAATCCGCAACAAGCTGCCGCCGGTCAAACTTCTGCTAGTGCTGCTCCAACCGCGCCTGGCCAATCGGCGTCACAAGCAGCTACCCAGAAACCTTCAAACGAGGTTGACCAATTGCTTAAACAGGCTCAGCAGTTGTTATCAGACTACGAGCGGCTGACTGCAGAGGGTAAGCATCGAGAGGCCGGGGAAAAACTCGATCAGCTAAAGCAAACACTCGATCAGCTCAATCGTAAAGGCGGCCGCTAGACCCTCAAGAGTAAGCCGTTACATAAAATGAGTTAAGATTCTTGCCGCGCTCGCTTGCTTACGTCAGCTCAAGGTTGCTGTACTCGGCTACCCATGGACAAGACGGTTTCGGAAGGCTACCCCTTCAGTGTTGGCGCGTTTCTCTTGCAGCGTGTCCCGACGTAGCCGAGTACGGCAACCTCGGACCGTGAGATGCAAACCGGTGACTCCGAGAGGTAAACCAGCTTTCAAGCTCGAGGTGCTGGGGGTGAAGCTAACATAGCGATCCTTCAGCTGGAAATGGAGCTTCGCTGATCACCTGAGGAGTTTACGGGGATCCGATTTTCTGCAACCCCCCAACGTAGATATACCCCCGTGGTGAAGAGGTTAGTTTCCGATGTCGCGGTCTAGCGACGCCGTCTATATGAGCGCAATTTAGTTATCATCGCGTCGCGCGCATTAGCCAAAGACAAGTGAATCTCTAGTGTTGTGCGAATCGAAAGGCTATCATCTGGAGGACCTAGATTTTGAGGAGAGCGCTGATGGAAAATAGCGAAGCTCAAACTGATTTCGGACCAGAGGTTTTACTCATTTTTGTCGGTCACAGTGACGATACTAAGAAGGAGGCTGAGGCAATTCGTAGCGTCGAGACCAAGCTTCAACGCGAACTGGAAAGTCTTCTAAAGGTCATTCCTGATTCCACCTCATTCAGACTGATAAGAATTTGGGACTGGAACTACGATGCTGCGCTTGGGGTTGGGGGACAAGCGAAGTCGATAACACCATACTTAGAACGCGCGAATATTGCACTATTCGTTTTTAAGGAACGCATTGGAACAATCACTTGGGAGGAGCTCCTCGAATGTCGAAGGAGAAGTGAATACCGCATCCCAGTAATTGCCATATTTCCCGAAACACCTCCGAGCAGCGTGCGATTCAATGATTTGCAAGCAGTAAGCAATTGGCTTGACCTATTACAAAAGAAAAGAGAGCTTACCATAGATTGGACTCTACCTAGCTCAACCTCCCTCACTCCAATAGAAGACTATCGCGACGGTGATCACTTGCTTGAGATTGTATTCAATCGAATAAGAAGCATCATCCCGAACTTGCTTAAGACCAAGACGGAGACTCGTCTACCAGTTTCGGTTCGCGGAACCGAATCGAAGTTCTTGGGGGCGTACACCGAATTCAGCTTTGACCGAAGGCAAGTGATCGGGTATTCAGTTGATCATTTAGATAGAAGGCTTTTGCGGGATTTCCTCTCTAAGCCGCTCTCCCAGGACGAAGCCAGAGCAGCCGGAATGACCTCGCCTACGCCATTGGAGCATTTAGGTATTCTAGGTTTGCTCCAGGATGGACAACTCACATTGGGAACATTCCTCTGTTTTGCTCCCAAAGCGCTGGTTGCGAACAAATTCGACGCTTGCAGCCTGCAGTGCGTGAGCTATGACGGTGTTACAAAAGGTGCGTCAAAAGCACAGATCACCAAAGTCCGTGATAATTTGCTGAATCTTTTTGAAGAAGGTATGGGATGGCTAAGTTTTCGATCAGGTCTAAGAAGACTAGGGACGGTCGGAACAACAGAGCGAGACGAGTTAGAGATTCCTAGAGTTGCATTGCGAGAGGCTCTTGCGAATGCGCTAGTACATCGAAATTATGAGGACCCAGAGCATCGAGATCAACCAACCCGCATTGAAGTATTTGAAGATCGTGTAGAGATAACTAGCTACGGACGACTTCCAAACACCGTCTCCATAGATCAATTGAACAACGACCCTGAAACCCTGGCTCCTGTAAGGCGGAACCCAGCGATTGCCTTGATATTCAACCACATGACCCACGTCGAACTAAATGCAAGTGGAATCAGTCGCATGCGCTTGGAAACGCAAAAGGCTCTGCTGCCGGCACCTAAGATCTATGCGGAACGAGATTTTGTTCGTGTTATTTTTATGCGACGATCGTTAGGCGCCATCGAGTCTTTAGTTCAACAAGACACAACGAATTTCCCTAGGACAGCTTCTCGATCTCCCAAGTCTGTTTTTATAAGTAGTACTGCCCGCGACCTTCCTGAGCACCGTAAAGAAATAATGGATGCCTGTCTTCGCCAGGGAATGTTTCCGGTTATGATGGAGCATCTACCTGCAAGCGATACCGAGGCAATCGCACTCTCCCTACAAATGGTAGATAAAGCGGACATCTACATTGGCGTCCTCGCCCACCGATATGGGGATGTGCCACAAGGACAAGATATCTCGTTCACCGAAATGGAATACAACCGCGCGATGGATCGGAAGATCCCGCGTTTGCTCTTCGTGATTGGTAAAGATCACCCAGTTGGAGCCGGAGATGTGGAGATTGAGAACCTGGAGAAGCTCAAAGCGTTCAAAGATCGCGTCGCGAAGGAGAACATCGTCAACTTCTTCAACTCTCCTGCCGATCTGCGCAACCACGCCATCAACAGCCTGTCGAAACTGCGTGTTCCCGACCTGACCATGTTTCATTACGTCAGCGACATTCCCACGCCGCCAGAATGCTTCATCGCGCATCCGTACACGCTGCTGCAAACGCACGGGCTGCTCGGGCGGAGAGCGGAACTCAAACTGCTTACCGATTGGGTGTCAAAACCGAAATCGAAAATCTACAGAGCTCGCATCCTGAATGTTGTCGCCATCGGCGGGATGGGCAAGAGTGCGTTGACGTGGCAATGGTTCAACGAGATCGCGCCGCAGGAGATGCAACCGCTCGCGGGACGGATGTGGTGGAGCTTTCACGAGAGTGACGCGACGTTTGAGAACCTCATCACGCGCGCCCTTGCTTACGTCACACGGCGTCCGTTAGCCGAAGTGCAGCAACTTGCAGCGAACGAGCGCGAAGCGCAATTGCTATCGGCTCTCGACCGAGAGCCGTTCTTGGTCGTGCTTGATGGGTTGGAGCGGGCGTTGGTTGCCTACGCACGGATTGACGCAGCGCATTTGTCCGATGAGGATTACGATCGACGGACGGCGAATTGGGTAGCGGCTGAAAGCGCAGATGGCTTGCTTGCCGGTGTGGCAGAGCTGCGCCCTGCGGTAGATGGACGATTTACCGAGGAAGGGAGGGGGACACAGGAGCTCCCAGGCACAGGCGAGCATCGGCTGCGTAAGACCTCCGACCCGCGGGCGGGCGCGTTCTTGCGAAAGTTGACCACGGTCCGGGCAGCACGCGTGCTTGTCAGCACGCGACTGTATCCCGCGGACTTGCAAACGATGACGGGCGAACCACTGGGTGCTTGCTCGGCGCTCTTTCTGGGGGGCTTGAAGGAACACGATGCTCTAAATCTTTGGCGGTCGTTCGGCGCCACCGGCGCGCGCGCACAGGTTTTATCGGTCTTCAAAAGCGTCGAGAATCATCCTCTCCTAATTCAATCGCTAGCAGCGGAAGTGGCCCGTTTTCGACGCGCGCCGGGCGATTTCGATCGCTGGCGGGAAGCGCATCCCGATTTTGATCCGTTCCGAGACCTGCCGCTGGTGAAGCTGAAGTCGCACATGTTGGAATTCGCTCTACGCGGGGTTGAGGAGCGAGCGAGACAGGTCTTGCAAATCATCGCAGCCTTCCGCATGCCTGCCGGGTACGATACGCTCACCCAACTGCTCGTAGGCGAATCGAAGCCCTGCCGCGACGAGCGGGAACTAGATGCCGTCCTGGCCGAACTGGAAGACCGCGGGTTGGTTGGTTGGGACAAACGTGCCAATAGGTACGACCTGCATCCGATAGTGCGCGGTGTCGTTTGGAGCGGATTGGGTCAGGAGGCGCAGCGGCGAGTATACAACAGCCTGCACGCGCATTTTGACGCGTTGCCGATGATTAACGATTATCTGAAAGTCAGCCGCCTGGAAGACCTGACGCCCACCATCGAGCTTTACAACACACTGATCGGATTGGAACGGTATGAGGATGCTTACATAGTTTTCCGCGACCGATTGAGCAAAGCCACGCTCTACCGCCTCAGTGCGAGCCGCCAACAGGCTGAACTGTTGGAGATGCTCTTTGCCGATGGTTTGGATCAGTTGCCACGCTTGCACGATTCGGGCGATCAGGCCTCCGTGCTCAATTCGCTAGCACTCGCATATGACATCAGCGGGCAACCGGGCCGCGCTGCACCATTGTTTCGCCGTCAAATCCCAATTCATTCGGAGATGAATCGTGACGACAATCTCGGCATCAGCTTGTGCAACCTGTCGAATACGTTGCGCCTGTCCGGTGCGCTGTGCGAAGCAGAGGCTGCGGCACGCCGCGCCACCGTCATAACTCGCGCGAGCGAGCATGGCTTTGGGGAAGCGGTCAGCCTGTACTGGCTTGGATTGTCGCTAGCTGCCCGGGGAGTAGCGCATGAATCCGCGTCCGCCTTGCAGCGATCGTCGCGAATGTTTGTCATACAGTCGAATAGCCAATCTGAAGGGGTCGTCAACTCTTATCTCGCGCAACGCGCGCTTTGGTTCGGAGCGTTCGTGGATGCATACGCGTTTGCCAACCGCGCGAGCGAGCTGGCTAACGTTCTAAATGTGGAGGGCGATTTGATTCGCGCCGCGCGCTTGCAAGGCACGGCGGCTTTGGGGCTGCACGATCTTGCCCTCGCCGACGAACAGTTGCATCATTCCGTGACCCGTGCGCGACAAGTGAACCTGGTCGAAGAAGAACTCCCCGCGCTCATTGCGCTTGCCGAGTTGCGACGTCAGCAGGGCAAACCAGAAGAAGCTCGCGAATTGCTTGACGACGTGTGGGACGCCTCCGAGCGCGGTCCGTATCCGTGCTCCCATGCCGACGCGTTGAACGTGCTTGCGCAGCTCGAACGCGACTCAGGCAGTTCGAACAAGGCCTTTGCGGCCGCGTCCGAAGCCTATCGCCTCGCATGGTGCGATGGGCCACCGTTTGCCTATCACTGGGGACTCGTCGCCGCGAAGGAGCACCTTCGAGAGCTAGGCATGCCCGAACCTAAGATGAATCCCTTCGATGAGTCCAGGTTCGAACCTATGCTTGAAGTAGAGATCAATCCGGAGGATGAGTTCCATGCGGAAATCAATACTCGCGACGATTGAGATTCTTCAACTAGCCGCGCGAGATCGTCCAGAGTCTAATTTACACGAGTGTTGATCAACAGGCACCAACCCTTACAACCAAGTCAAGGCGCAGGCTACGGAGTGTGACGCTAACCGTTCCAACGGCTATTTTCGAGCGAGGTGGCGGGGACCGGCCGCGGGTTGTTGGAGACAGACGGCTAGAGGCTCTTCGCGCCAACACTATCGAACTCGGTCGGCTGAGATTATGGATTTGACAATGCACGAAGCGAACCGGTTTCTCACAACTGAAGATTACTCTCACGCGGAGAAAGGACTGATTCGTTCGCGCAGAAGTGCAAGGACGCAAAGACCGCAGAGAACTCATGACGCTGCCGATCTGTATTGAGGTTGCGTTCCATCGAAGTCCGCAAGCATTGAATTCAGTTTTGCGGCTATCGCCACGCGATCGAACTTCAAACCGATCATCGGGATGAAAACTCGATCTCGAGTTGCACCGCCGATTTCCTTCAACAACAACCTGCAGAATGCAGCTACCACATCCGCGTCGAACTGCTTTCCGGTTTGCTTTCTAAAATCCGAAAGCGTTTCATCCAGCGACAACCGAGATCGATAAGGCCTGTCGGTCATCATCGCGTCGAACGAGTCAGCGAGAGTAACGATCTTCGCTCCGAGCGGAATCTGATCACCTCGCAAGCCTTGAGGGTAGCCGGTACCGTCAACCTTTTCATGATGACACTTGGTCATGTAGGCAATCTCATCCCAGGGATGGCGAATGTTTGAAAGTATTTCGAAACCCGTCGTCACGTGCTTGTTCAGCTCGCCGAATTCCTTTTCGGTCAGCGGACGCGGATTATTGATAATCGCGCGATCAACGGTGATCTTCCCGATATCGTGCAAGTAGCCGGCTACGCCGATGTGCTCGAGATCCTGACCGGTCACTCCCATTTCCTTTGCAATCGCTTCGGCATATCTTGCTACTCGATCAGAGTGTCCGCTGGTGTACGTATCTTTCAAGTCGATTGCCGCGCCAAACGCTCGAACGGTATCTCGATAGATCTGCCGCATCTCGCCGAACAAACGTCGGTTTTCCTCGGCCTTTCGCTTCAGCGAAACAAGCAGTCGATGATTGAAGAAGGCTATGGCGATGCTCCGCGATATCGCGCTGATGATTTCGATGTCTTCGTCGGTGTACTGTTCGCGTGTGAATTTTTCGGACAGGAAAATTAGTCCCGTCAGCTCGCCGCGCGCGATCATCGGGACACAAAGATTCGCTCGCAAGCGCTTGAGCAATTCGGCGTTGTTGTCTAACAAAGGCTGGAGGCCGTTGTTCTCATCGCCGATCAGGATTGGGCTCACGCGAGTTGTGAGGTTATCGACCTCGTTGCGATTCAAAGCGATTCGCTGGCCCGCGGTTCCGGCGACGCCCTTGGCCGCGACGATCTTCACTTGGCGAGGCCGCGTAGTGTATCGAGCTATTGCGCCGCGCGGGATCGCCAGCGCGCCCAGCAAAGTGTGAAGCGATGCGCGGACAACCTCATCGAAGTTGTGTGTCGAGCTTATCTCGGCCGACAGATCAGTCAGAGCTCCAAGGTTGTGCAACATCTTTCTGAGTGATAGATCCATTTTCTTGACTCCCAAGCGGGTGCAGCGAAGGTTTATCAGAACAAACTATTTTCCATTTATCATTTGACGTTTGACATTTTGTCATTTTCATCAAGCTAATAGCGGGTGCGTCTTTCAAATGACAAATGCGAAATGACAAATGGATAATGAGAGTCGAGCGTTACATTGCCGCTCGCCCGACTTCGGCGAGCTTCAACAGCGCGATTTCTTCCGTCTCTTCGACCTCGACGTGCGATAACAATCCGAGCATTTCAAATAGCTCGCGATTCGACGAGCTTAAATTCGAGAGCATCAACGCGCCTTCGGACTCGTTCACCGACTCGATTACTCCAAGCAGAATTGAAATGCCGATACTATTGATCAGTTCAGTATCCTGAAAATTCACCACGATTCGCCGAACGCCGGAAGCGAGCAGGTCCCGGCATTGACTCTCGATACTTTCCCCTCGAAGCTGATTCAAGTAGGGACCCGGATAAATTACAGCCGCATCTTCAACAACGCGGGCTCTGAGTTCAGCAACGCTCATTTGAATCCTCCCACGCGCAGACATTCAAGCGGAACTCTGTTCGAGCTCCGATTCCGGCTGCTGCGATTGATGATATTCCTGCTAGTTAACGTCGGGGCGTTTGAGGTATTTCGTCATCACGAGGCGCGTTCCGTCATCCGTTCGCTCGAATTCCACTTCGTCCATCAGAGCGCGAATGATTTGAAGTCCGCGGCCACGTTTATCTTTTTTTGAGCCTGTCGCAACCGAGGGGGGCGATTGTCCATTGGCTCTCCCGAAAGACTTGCCCTTGTTGGACACGGTGATTATAAGCCTATTGTCGTCAATTGCGAAGCGCTGATGTATTTTTTTATCAGGACTTTCGCCGTGCTCCGCGGCATTGATGCAAGCTTCGATGAGCGCGGTCTTTATTTGGTTGATAGAGTCTTGATCGAAGTCTGCTGTTCGCGCGATTTGTTCGGCCGTGCGTGCCGCAATCAACTCGGCATCGCCATCGATTGGAATTACAAGCTCGAACTCGCTAGCCGGACGAGCTTCGCCGCCGAGAGCCAAACTAGTCAAATAGTCCTGAAGCAAATCGAGTTGTGCGTAGGTCGATGAATAAGAGTCCAGGCTTGAGAGCCGGTCGGACGCCACCGCCGAAAAGCCCTCTTTGCTGATGTACCAGCGCAAAGCTCGCGATGGAAAAAGTATAGTTTGCCGGCGAACCGCCGCTTCAAGATGTTGATCGATTTCGACGAGCGTGTCGACGTCGAGCGGCTCTTTTGAATTGATTAACCCGATCAACCACAATACCTCATTCGTGTCAGTGTAAATGCCGCCTTCAAAGCCCTTCGCCGCGAACAAATGGAAGCTCAATCCCTGGCGTTCGCCAGCGCCAACGTCGTGAACGACGACTGTTTGCGGCAGTCGAACTCTTTCCTGTTCTTCAGCGAGGGTTCGGCGAACCTGAACGCGGCCAAGGCCCCGATAGCGTTTGTCGAATGAGACCGAGTCAAACAAACTCGACGGTACGCTTTGAAAGTCGAATCGCGAAACAATCTCGACTACTTGCAATTCAATCGCGCGATTGTAGCGCGTCATCATCATCCGGTATGAATCCTTGAGCTTTTCTCCAAGAAGTTCGTTGCCGGCGATCGGCTGGGACGCGCCCGCGATTTCGCTTCTGTACTTTGCACGAATGTAGTCGGAGAAGACTCGATCAGTTGAAGCGCTCACAAATCCGTAGCCTGCTGTCAGCAATTCACAAGAGTGCAATTTCGATAGCAACTCATACGGGTCGACGGCATGCTCGGAGACTCTTTCGACTAGTGCATCGATAGGGAGCGGCGAGCCAGCTTCCTCTATGAGAGCGAGCGCATTAAGGGCGACGCGCGCGGATTGCCGATCGCTCGCCGTCCCGCGAACCAACGCATCGAAGTATCGACCAATTCGACCTGCCAGAATCTCACTTGTATAGACCCGCTGAAAGTCCATGAAACTCTTCAGCGCAACGCCACTCGACGCAGCAGCTTCGATGATTGCGCGCCCATAAAAGAGATCGCGGTCGAGCTGTTGGGTCATTAATTCAATTGTCGAGTCGTTTGTTTCAACCCCGCGTGAGTCTGACAGCCGTCGAATAAACGCCTCGTAGAGTTCGGCGTCGACTTTCTCGACTTCAATTGTTTCCAGGCGATCAAACAATTCAGTTTCGGATGGAATCAACTCAACGACCGCCCGCCGAAGCCCGCATAAAACAAAGACTGGGCCCGGAATCGCAGTAGGCGTTGCAGGCCTGAGAGCGCGAAGCAACTCGCTGCGAAAGGCGCTCTCGCCAAGCAAATGGCAGTTGTCGATCAACACCAGCGGCGCCAGCTTTCCCTGCAGGGTTGATATGTCCGGCGCCGACAGAGCGCAGCGCAACAGTCCGATTGGATCTTGCAACCTCGTGGCTTGCGCGAATGAATCGATCAGCGAACGAATCCACGCGCAATCGTCCGGAAGCGATCGAGCGGGGATGCTGAAGGCTTCAGCGTCATTTGAGATCAACTTCGCATCATTGTGCTTGAAAGCCAGGAGCTGAGTGACAAACTGAGAGAAGAAATCACGCGCGAAGCCAGTCGGATCGAGACAGGTGTGATTCGCCGCATAATAGAATGGAACGACATCGCCGCGCTCGTTGAAAAGCCGATCGAATGTCCGGCGCAGGATTTCTGACTTTCCGACTCTCGCGCCTCCAAGCAGCAGAGCATTCGTCCCAGGATTGCTTTTCGCGAATTCACAAACCCGGGAAACCGCCGACTCACGATCTACCGATTCGGTTTCAGGGAGACGGCTCAGAATTCGTATGTGTTCGGAGTTACTCATCGCGATCAATCAACGGCGCGAGCCTCTTCGTAGATCGCTACGCAGTTTCGTCCGCGCGATTTCGCCTGATAGAGAGCACGGTCTGCGGTCTCGATGATTTTGAGAGGGCTTTGCCGCGACGCGCTAAACGAAGAAATGCCTATGCTGACCGTGACCTCTTCCATCGGATCGCCCTGCTCGGATGTGAATTCGCTATCGCAGACGCCCGTTCGAAGTCGTTCGGCTATGCGAGCGGCATCGCCCAATTCTGTTTCGGGAAGCACGACGCAGAATTCATCGCCTGCGAATCTAGCCGACATATCGATCGCCCTGAGCGAGCCGCGAAGTATTTGCGCGGTTTTGACCAGCACTCTGTCTGCGTTCGTGTGGCCGTACACATCGTTGTAGTTTTTGAAGCGATCGATGTCGATGATCATGAAAGACATTGGCGTGTTGTAGCGCTTGGAGCGTTCGACTTCCTCGAACAGTCGATCTTGAAGGTAGCGGCGATTCGGCAAGCCGGTAAGCGGATCGGTCAGAGACATCTGCTGAAACGCTTCCGCCTTCCTGGCCCACTCCGTGCGGTCGATTATCAACGCCAGATGAGGCGCCATCATGTCGAGCGTCATCAAATCGTCATCTTCGTACGGAACGCGATCGGACCGGTCGGTTAAGTTGAGCACGCCGATTTTTCGCAGCCCCAGTGTGATCGGATAGCTGATGAACGAATTGGTCTTATAGCGACCTGGCCTCGGTCTTGGGACGCGCGGATCATTTTCCGCGTCACGGACCACCATTGGAGTACCGCTCGCGAGCACTGCACCAGCCAGCGGATCGCCCAGCCTCAAGCGAATCGGACCTGTCGCCTCCAAATCGGCTCCCAGAGACGCTTCCAGGGTGAGCTCACCTGTTTCCTCATTCAGCAACATCAGAGAACTTCGCTCGGCTTTCATGATTCCGCTGAACTTCTCCAGCAGCGACGGATAGACCTTTTGTGATTCGAGCGTGGCCGCAGTGCCCCGCAGAAACTCGTAAAACTGCCCGATAGACAACTTCCTGCTTTCGAGCTGATCGGTTAAGCGAACGATTTCAAGCTGCGCGTCGAGTAGCGTCGGCGACGGTACGGAGACGACTTCGGGTGGCGGCTCGGGCTTGTGCGAGTTTTTGAAATGATAAGAAGCGGTCGAACCTACGAGTTCGGCAGTTTGATCGAGTTCACGAACGTCGTTGAACTTGATGTTCTTGAGAGATTCGCCGCTCTCGATTCCGTTGAGCTCATTGTAGCGGGCGAGAAACTCGGTGTACTCGCTTGTTGAAGCGAAGGACCTTCCGCCGAGTATCACGACTTGCTTTCGATCGATTGCAACCGGTAAGGCGAAACAGTGCAGTCCGGCGTGACAAGTGAAATCAAATCTCTTGGCAGCGGCAACTGCATTGCTGTATGCGGCGCCGCAGTCAGCCGCGCAGCGAGGAGCATATTCCGCTGAGACTCGCATCGCACGGCAAATGCTGTTGTCATTCTCGATTCGTCCGATCGCCGCGCCATCGCGACTGAGCGTGGTGAGAGCGATTCCGTTCTTTTCCGCCAGGGATTTTTGAAGACGCAACCACACCGCGAGCGAATTGTCCGCCTCGGATTCGCTTGTTGCGCGCCTGGTGGGTATTTCTTTACTCAAGCGTTGTCCGGAGTCGATCGAACTCCTAAACCTCCTGTACATGCTGCGCGCGGTTGATTGTTATTAGTGACGTCATAGGAAGTTCATTGATAACTGGAGACGCCTCACCGACCCCAAGACTTCCAGATGGATTTGAAATTGCCGGTGAATCGTCGCGAGGTCACTGCATCTGAGATCACCAACCTCCGAGGGCAACGTAGCATGATAGTTTCGAGCTTTTCAATCTAAAGGTAAAGTACCGGTTTAGGTACCGGCATCCATGTTAGATCACTTGCCTTTTGCGTTGACTCAAGCCTCTTCCATCAAGTTCGATCCGTTCATTGATTAGTGACAAACTCAACAGCAGACAGCTATGATAGCTGCTCATCAGAAGCGATAATCGCTTGTTGCAAAAGGCCAATCAGACTTCAGTTCGGCCGGAGACGCTATGACATTGATTGAGCGAGTCAGCGCGCGAGAAATCCTGGACTCGCGCGGCAACCCAACAGTTGAAGCAGAAGTCACGTTAGTCAGCGGAATTGTCGGACGAGCAGCTGTTCCTTCGGGAGCTTCCACTGGAGAGAACGAAGCCCTCGAGCTTCGCGACAACGATAAGAAACGATATGGCGGCAAGGGTACACTCAAAGCCGTGGCCAACATAGTTGGACCGCTCTCAAAAGCTGTCGTAGGACTCGACGCGCTGACCCAGAGCGAGGTTGATCTTGCGATGCTCGCGGCGGACGCGACACCCACCAAACGCAAGCTTGGCGCGAACGCGATTCTGGCGGTTTCACTTGCAACGGCGAGGGCCGCGGCAGATGCGCTTGGCCTCCCGCTGTACAGCTATCTCGGAGGAGTCGGCGCGCGCACCCTTCCGGTTCCGTTGATGAACATTCTGAACGGCGGCGCTCATGCGGATAACAACGTAGACTTCCAGGAATTCATGATTGTCCCCGGGGGGGTTAGTTCTTTCAGAGAAGCTCTACGCGCAGGTGTTGAAGTGTTTCACTCATTAAAAGCGGTCTTGAAGAAGAGAGGTCATTCGACTTCAGTCGGCGACGAAGGCGGCTTTGCTCCCAACTTGAAATCCAACGAAGAAGCGATTGATGCAATCCTCGAAGCCATCAACAAGTCGGGTTACAAGACCGGCCAACAAGTCGCCCTTGCGCTTGATGCCGCATCAAGCGAGTTCTACGAGAAGGGCAGTTACGTGTTCAAGAAGTCGACGGGCGGGCGAAAGACCGCCGAACAGATGATTGAGCTTTACTCGAGTTGGGTCGAGCAGTTTCCGATTGTCTCAATCGAGGACGGCCTTGCGGAATCGGATTGGAAAGGCTGGGCAGCGCTAACGGCGGAATTGGGCGATGTGGTACAGCTCGTAGGTGACGATATTTTTGTCACGAATCGCGAGTACCTTGCTCGCGGAATTCGCGAGAAGGTTGCGAATTCAATTCTGGTGAAGGTCAATCAAATCGGCTCGCTCACTGAAACTCTCGACACCATCGAGATGGCGAAGGCTGACGGTTACACCTGTGTTATCTCTCACCGCTCCGGTGAAACGGAAGACACTTTCATTGCGGACCTCGCTGTAGCAACCAATGCCGGTCAGATTAAGACGGGTTCGGCCAGTCGAACCGACCGCGTTGCAAAATACAATCAGTTGCTGCGCATTGAAGAAGAGCTCGGTGCAGCGGCCCGCTTTGCTGGTTTCGCTGCGCTTGCCGGATCGCCCGCCGGTTCAGAACGCGCGACGCGAGGGGCTTCAAAGAAATAACTCATATGTACGACCTCCCGTCACTCGGCTGGAATTCCCACTTTGAATCTGAGTTTGCAGTCCACAAAGATCACGGCTATCGAGCCGCGCGAGTTGCGCTTGAACACCGAGGCTCGTATCGAATCTACTCCGAGTTGGGCGAGCTCCCCGCAATTCTAACCGGCAGGCTGCGATTCAATGCGGAGAGCGCGGCGGAGTTGCCCGCCGTCGGAGACTGGGTCGCGATAAACGCTCCGAAAGATGAGAAGCGAGCTCAGATTCATGCAGTGTTGCCGCGACGAAGTAAGTTCTCACGACGCGCCGCGGGAACCGAGACTCAAGAGCAGATCGTCGCGGCGAATATCGATACGGTCTTTCTAGTTCAGGGATTGGACGATGATTTCAACGCCAGGCGGCTTGAGCGCTATCTAGTCGCCGCTTACGACAGCAATGCGAGCCCGGTCGTGATCCTCAACAAAACCGACTTGTGTGAATCGGTGGAGCAAAAAGTTCGCGAGACGGAAGTGGTAGCGTTGGGCACTCCTGTTCTGGCGATCAGCTCGATTGAGGGCGTAGGACTAGAGCAATTGGATCAATACATCGGCCCCGGCTTGACGGTCGCGTTTCTCGGATCGTCAGGCGTCGGCAAGTCGACCCTTATCAATCGACTGATCGGCGAAGAGGTTCAAAAGACTGCTGAGGTCCGCGAAAGCGACAGTCGCGGCAGACACACCACGACTCACCGTGAGTTGATCGTGCTTAGGTCGGGCGGCTTGTTGATCGACACGCCCGGCATGCGCGAATTGCAACTGTGGGATGCCGGCAGCTCGCTCGGCGAAACCTTCGGCGACGTGGAATCGGTTGCTGCTGCGTGCTACTTCAGTAATTGTAGTCATGACACCGAGCCGGGATGCGCGGTGAGGGAAGCTCTTGCAAGCGGCGCTCTGGACCGAGACAGGTACGAAAGCTACGTTAAGCTTGAAAAAGAGCTCGAGTATCTGGATTCGAAGATGGACACGAAGCTTCACTTGAAACGCAAGAGCCGAGTCAAGAAGATTCATCGTGCATTTAGAACCATCAAGCCCAAGCGGTCCTAGAGGTAAAGCATACGAATCGATGAGCAAGATCAACACAATCGTTGAGACACCCTCGACAATACACGCACCGCGAGTACTGGACATCGGCTGCGGAACAAACAAGATTCCAGGCGCGATTGGCATGGACATCAACCCGCGCACGGCTGCTGATGTGATTCACGATCTGGATGACATGCCTTATCCGTTTGCAGATAGTCAGTTCGATGAGGTGATCGGCCGGCATGTAATCGAGCACGTCAAGAATCCGATGGCGGTGATGAGCGAGCTTCATCGCATCACCAAAAATGGCGGAGTGGTAAGGCTAGTCGCGCCGCATTGGACGAATCCTGATTTCGCTACTGATTTGACTCATCGCAATCATCTAAACAGCTACTCGTTTCGCAATCTGACTGAAGAACGCGCGGTGTTCCCGTTCTATACCGAAGTGCGGTTTCGCCAGCTTCGAGCGCGTGTCACTCTGTTGAACTTATGGAAGGTCACCGGGCTCGAACACCTGATCAACCTCGATCATCGCTTTCCGTCGCTTCGATTCATTCGAAAATTCTGGGAGCAATATTTGAATGCAATCGCTCGCGGGAAAGAGATTCATTTCGAGCTTGAAGTGTTAAAGCGTTGAAGCCACCGAGAGAATCTTCGTTCCAAGATTGTTCTGACGAGAAGACAATGACTAGGTTATAATCGGACTGAGACAGAAATCGATGATCGAGAACGAGTATATAAGCCAACACGATGACGGTTACTGGATTCGGGACACAGGGATTTCCCTAGATTCGGTCGTCTTTCGGTTCTTGGAAGGACTCTCCGCCGAGAGCATTCGGCTGGACTGCTTTCCTGCGCTTACGCTCGAGGAAGTCTATGGGGCTGTGGCTTATTACTTACAGCACCGTGAAGAGATTGATGCGTACCTGCGGAGAAGGAACGAAGACTTTGAATCCATAGGACGGGAACTGCGAGCGAAGTATGAAAGTGCGCACCGCAGGTTTGATTCGATCTTGCAGGACGCTCGAGCTCCTCAGAGATGAAGCTTCGTTTTCAAGCCGACAATGATTTGGATCAGCGTATAGTAACTGCGACAAGGCGGTTCGGCCCATTGATCGACTTTCAAACGGCGTCTAAGTTAGGACTACACGGCCGGTCCGACCGAGAAGTTCTAGCATTAGCGGCTGCACAGGGCAGGGTTTTGGTATCACACGACAAGCAGACACTCCCTGATGAGTTCAACGCGTTCATCGCGGGAGAAACTTCCCCGGGCGTAATACTGATTTCCCGAAAGCTGTCGATCGGAAAAGCCGCTGAATGGCTATACCTTCTGTGGTCGGCGAGCGAAGCGGAAGAATATTTGAACCTTATATATCGCCTCCCTTAACGTGAAGAAGCGCGCTACAACTACTTTCTCCGCTTGAAGAAGAAGACCGGATCAGCAGGCGAGCCAGAGACGGTCACCAACTCCCACCCCTTTGCGCCCAGCTTGTCCAGATTCTTCTCAAGTGGAAATGATTCGCGGCTGAACGGCCCTGGTTCTTTTCGCATGCTTCCGCTGTCAGAAGGCGAGAGGTTTACTGCTCCGCCCTGTACTACTAAATATTCCCACCCGCTGCCGCTCTGTTCATCGTTCGCGGCGACGCTTTTTTCAAATAACGAACGCGTCTCGATGACAAACAACGAGACCATCACGAGAACTGATGTCAAAAAGAGTATCGTGCGTTTCATCTTCTGCCCCTTTCCACGTCCTTCCTGCCCAGGCAAAGCTATCTGCAAACTAGTGTTAAAACAACCGTGACCGCCTCAGGGTTTCAGTTTCTTGAACTCGAGCGCCCAAAAGCTCCATAGGTTCACTTACTCTCGCTATCTTTAGCGCTTTCCATGAGCGCCTGTTGACGATAGGCGGCTGCGCCGAGCAACCCGCCGAGGCCCATAGATTCGACTGCCGTGCTGGGCACTAGCATCAAAGCGCCCTTTTCCTTTAGCCCTTCGTACAACATATTCATCGCTCGCAGGTGAAGCGCTGTCGGATTTGACTTGTAGGAGGCTGCTGCTTCGTCGAACAGATGCGCGATTTCAACCTCGGCCTGGCCCAGAATGATTCGCGCTTGTTTCTCTCGAGACGCTTGTGCTTCACGCGACATTGCGTCCTGGAGCGCATCGGGAATGACAACGTCACGCATCTCGACCGATTGAACGGTGACACCCCACGGATTCGAGCGCTCGTCGATCAGTTTCTGCAGTTCTTCCTCAATTCGCTCGCGGCCTCGAAGAAGCTCGGTCAGCGCCGTGCGACCGATGATATCGCGAAGCGCAGTTTGCGCCGCCCAGCTCACCGCTTGCTGATAGTCTTGCACCTCGAGCGCGGCTTTTTCAGGATCGTAAACCATCCAGAAAAGCACGGCGTCTACATTGACCGGAACTGTATCTGAGGTTAGCGTCTGCTCGGCGACGAAGTTCGTGGTGATGATGCGTTGATCGATCCACGAAGAAACCGAATCGACGAGCGGAGCAATCCAGAAGAGTCCCGGACCGCGAATTCCAACGTAGCGGCCAAGTCTCAGCACCACCGCTTTCTCCCATTGCTTGGAAACTTTTGGCGACTGAGCAAGAAGCAGTCCGACTAACAACCCAACGATTACTGCGATTGGATTCTTGAAAGTCACCGTTGTAAGAACGATTCCGACGATGAGTGGAATCACAAGCAAGAGTGCCGCGACTATGTTCATGCGAGGCGGGACCGGGGCGGGCACAGCGGACCTTGATTGGCCCAACTGCGCAATAGACTCAGTGAACTTTGCCATGATTTTCTCTCTCCTTTTGAGCTTTCGCTCATTTGCTTCTTCAGTCGTCCGTCACTTCTTTCGCTTAAGCCTATCCTTCAGGTGATCGACGACTTCTTCGGCGGTGAACCCAAAATGCGCGGCTCTGGACAGAAAATGATCTTCCAGCTCGCGCAACTCACGCTGCCGATCTTTCTCGCGAGCGGCCTCGAACTGCCGAGCCTTCACGAAAGTGCCGACTCCGCGGCGCGTCTCCACAATGCCCGTTCGCTCGAGCTCGGTGTAGACCTTTGCCACGGTGTTCGCGTTGATTCGCAGGTCAACGGCAAGCTGGCGCACAGTCGGCAGTTGATCGCCGATTCCAAGCTTGCCGGTTGCAATCGCGAACCGGATCGCGCGTTCGAGTTGATGGTACAGCGGCGTCGGGTGCGCCGTGTCGATGTTGAAGGACATGCTCATTGTTCTATTGTACTACTGCAATAGTACAAAGCTGTTTGGAAAAGTCAAGGATTGTTTCGGCTGCGTGGCCGAACCGGCTTACGAGGTGCTACAATTGGCTTTCGATAAATCGGTCAGTCGCTGGAATGCAGCAGCAACTCAATCAGGTTTCAAGGAGGGAAGTATGCAATTAGGAAAGACGATGCTTTCGATCGTATTGACGGTTTTCATTGGTGGAACGGCGTTGGCTCAGACTGGCAAACACGCACACGGCTCGGGTCCGACTGCCTCGACCGAATCGGTGAAACCGCAGATCGCGGCGAAGGATCTAAAGGAACGCGTCGATAAGGGCGAGAAAATAACTATCATAGACGCTCGGCATGATCTGGACGGTCAGATAATCAAGGGTGCAATCCACCTGCCATCGGATCAGTTGGAGGCATGGGCAAGGACCGTCGACAAGAATTCGGTGATCGTTACCTACTGCACTTGTCCGCATGATGAAGCGGCTGAGGGCGAAGTGAAAACGCTTCGAGAGATGGGCTTCAACAACGCGTTCGCGCTCGCGGGCGGGCTCGACGCCGCGAGGGCTGCAGGCTTCGAGATAGTGCCTCCGAGTGGTAAGTAACCTTCTCGAAGACTCAATCAAAGTTTGGAGGACTCATGAAAGGAAGTTTTATTTCAGCTCTCGCGGTCGTGCTTGTGTGCGCGTGTGTTGTTGTGTTTAACGAGCCGAGCCGGGCAAATGAGAAGCCGGGAGGCGGGGACAAGATGAATTCGATTTACGACTTTTCGTTGAAGGACATTGACCATAAGCAGGTCAGCTTGAGCCAATATCGCGGAAAGGTCGTGATGATCGTCAACGTCGCAAGCCGCTGCGGATTCACCCCTCAGTACGAAGGCTTACAGAAGCTTTTCTTGAAATACAAGGATCAGGGATTTGTGATCCTCGGATTTCCGGCGAACAACTTCGGCGGGCAAGAGCCGGGCAGCGACGAAGAAATCAAAACGTTCTGTTCAGCGAAGTACAGCGTGACTTTTCCGATCTTCTCGAAGATCTCAGTAAAGGGCGACGATATCCACCCGCTTTACAAACTACTGACGAGCAAAGATACCGACCCGGAGTTCGGCGGCGATATCAAATGGAACTTCAGCAAGTTTCTCCTGGACAAGGACGGCAAAGTCATCGCTCGATTCGAGCCGGCCGTGAAACCTGACAGCGATCAGGTAATTCAAGCCGTTGAGAAAGCGCTGCAGTAAATCGACCGTGGATTCGGTTTCTCTACGAAGGGGGCTATCGCCCCCTTTTGCTTTGTATTCAAGCGGCCCGAAATCCTTGTCGTGGCTCGGCGTGCGACTGTAATCTGTACGTTCTCTTTGGGAGTCGATCTGAATTGAATGCCGTCAGGAACATCCCGCTTGTCTTGATTGTGCTCGATGGATTTGGCTACTCGCACGAGCGCGAGGGCAACGCGATAGCGCTCGCGACCACGCCGCACTTCGACGATTGGTTCAAACACTATCCGAATACTTTGATCGAAGCGTCGGGTCAATACGTTGGCTTGCGAGCCGGGCAGATGGGCAACAGTGAAGTGGGACATCTCAACATCGGCGCGGGACGCATCGTCCGAATGGATACCTCGCGCATTGATCATGCGATCGAGACCGGCGAGTTCTTCCACAACCCCGTGTTGATACAGGCGATGGAGCATGCTAACAACCGGGACTCCTCTCTGCATTTTATCGGGCTTGTTTCGCACGGAGGAGTGCATTCATCTCAGGACCACCTTTACGCGCTGCTAAGAATGGCGAGAGAAAGAAAAGTCGAGCGCGTTTTCGTCCACGCGTTCCTGGACGGACGCGATACCGCGCCCGATTCGGGTGCCGGCTATGTCAAAGAATTGGAAGCCAAGATGCGCGAAAATGGCATCGGCAATATGGCAACGATTGTCGGCCGTTACTACGCGATGGATCGCGACCAGCGATGGGAGCGAACTGAAAAGGCGTACCGGCTCTTGCGATTCGGCGAAGGCCGCGCGCGACATGATCCGGCCGCTGCGATTCGCGAGTCTTACGCTGAAGGCGTCACGGATGAATTCGTCAAACCAATTGTAATTGTCGATGATAAAGGAAAGCCGATCTCTATCATTAAAGATGGAGACAGCGTTGTGTTCTTCAACTTTCGAGCTGATCGAGCGCGGCAAATTGCTCGCGCGTTCACCGAAGCCGAGTTCGATGGCTTCGATCGCAGACCGCTGCCCGAGATCAGTTTCACGTGTATGACTTATTACGATCGGCAGTTTCCTCTTCCGGTAGCATTTGGACCCGAGCACCTCGATCAGATATTGGCTGACGTATTCGAGCAGGCCGGGTTGAGAAATCTTCGAATCGCCGAAACCGAAAAGTACGCTCACGTGACGTTCTTTTTCAACGGCGGAGTCGAACCGGTTTTTGACGGAGAAGAGCGAATTCTCATTCCGTCGCAGAAGGTCGCTACATACGACTTGAAGCCCGAAATGAGCGCGCGTGAGATCACCGATGAAGTAATCAAGCAGATCGGAACCGATCGATTTCGAGTCGTGATAATGAACTACGCAAATGCGGATATGGTCGGTCACACCGGGAACCTTGATGCAACAATAAAAGCGATCGAAGTGATCGACGAATGTCTTGGCCGCGTTGTCGAAGCGGCGCAGGCGAAAGGCGGCTGCGTGATCATCACTGCCGATCACGGCAATGCGGAGCAGATGATCGATCCGGTTACTGGGAAAATCTTCACCGCTCACACAACGAATCCAGTGCCGGTAATAATTGTCGGCGGCTACCAGGGAAGTCTTCGCGATGGAGGCTCGTTGAGGGATATCGCGCCTACAATGCTGGGCATGCTCGGCCTCCCGAAGCCGACGCAGATGACGGGAGAGGATCTGCGGAAAGAGAATCGAGGATAGATAATCGAGGATAAAGGATAGATGATAGAAGGTCGAAGTGAGTTCGCGACTCTCGATCCTCCATCCTCGATCCTTGTTTCCGAATGGCGTCACTATGAAAGTTGGATTGGTAGGATTCGCAGGATCAGGAAAGACCACAATCTTCAACACTCTCACCGGGCTTGCCGCTGAAGTCGGTGGCTACGGCGGGCGAGAAAAGGCTAATGTCGGCGTGATCAAAGTTCCCGATCATCGAGTCGATAAGCTGGCTGAGCTCTATAAGCCACGCAAGAAGACTTATGCCGAGATAAGCTTCATTGATGTAGCGGGTCCGCAGTCTGAAAGCGCCGAACAAGCACAATCAGGTCTCGATCCTAAGCTCGTCCAGCACATGCGTGAAGCGGATGCGCTTGTTCATGTCGTGAGATCGTTCGACAATGCGATGGTGTCTCAAACTGCGGATCCGGGTCGAGATATTCGCGGTTTTGACGATGAGCTAATCCTCACTGACCTGGTTCAAATCGAGAATCGAATCACGCGGTTGAAAAAAGAAAAGGACTCGGCGCGCGAAAGCGAGTTGATGGGCCGATTGAAAGCCGCGCTCGAGGCGGAGCAACTGCTGCGCGATTTGGAGCTCACGCACGAAGATCTTGCGCTGATTGCAGGCTTCAGGTTCTTAAGCTTGAAGCCTCTGCTGTTGTTGGTCAATCAACACGAAGAAGCGGCGGAAGCGGCTTTGGCCAAAGACGTCAGCGAGCTCGCGCAATCGAAGAAGCTCGATCTCATTTCGATGTCCGGAAGAGTCGAGATGGAAATCGCGCAGCTTGCTCCTGAAGAACAGCGAGAGTTTCTACAAGACCTCGGCATTGCAGAGCCCGCGCGCGATCGGTTTATCCGTGCTGCGTATTCGTTGCTCGACCTGGTCAGCTTTCTGACTGCCGGCGAAGACGAGTGCCGCGCGTGGTCGATCCGTCGCGGCACAAGCGCGCATAAGGCGGCCGGCGTAATTCATTCAGACATCGAGCGTGGATTTATCCGCGCTGAAGTGGTGCGATTCGAAGATTTGATCGAGTTCGGCAGCGAAGCTCGTTGTCGCGAGCAGGGTAAACTCAGATTGGAAGGCAAGGAATACGTGGTCCAGGACGGCGACGTCGTTCATTTCAGATTTAATGTTTAAATTGTCATTGGTCATCGGTCCTTGGTCACTTGTGTTGTCGGGGCAATGACATGACACTAATGACAAATGACAACTGACAAATGACTAATGACAAGTGACGAAATTCGTGTCGTCTTATTTGACATCGACGGCACTTTGATCAAAACGGTTCGCCGAAAAGAGTACCGAGGTTTGATTCACGGCATGCTTATCGAAATCTTCGGTACGTGTGGGCAGATCACTGAAGTCGATTTCTCCGGAAAAACGGACCTGGCGATCTATCGCGAGGCGCTCGATTGCGAAGGCATCACGATGCCAATGATTCGCGAGCGCTTGCCGCTGGTCGAGGCTGCAACTGTTGAAATACTCAGCCAGCTCGCCGAAACCGGAGAGGTCTTTCGACCTTGCCCCGGAGTTCCAGAGCTTTTGGAAGCACTGTCTGTGGACAAACGTTTTCTCACAAGCTTGCTTACCGGGAATGTCGAGCGGCTCGCGGAAGCAAAACTGCGAGCGGCCGGTATTTGGAATTACTTTCGCAACCGCGGCGCATTCGGCAGCGATGACGAGGAGCGCGATCATCTTCCCGCGATCGCCGCCGAACGAATCAGTGCGCAACTTGGTTACGAGCTGTCGCCCGAACGATTCATCATTGTGGGCGACACACCGCGCGATATATCCTGCGCTCGTCACTTTGGAGCTCGAGTGCTGGCCGTGGCATCAGGCACGCGGACGCTTGATAGCCTGCAGGAGTATCTGCCCGACGCAGTGCTTCCGGACTTGAGCGACACCGAAGCCGTGATTGAGGTCCTGTCTCGCATCTGATTTTCAATCGCTCAACGCAACGCCTGGTCTGGAGATGGCTTATCCTGCGCAGTCAATGTTGGCAATCGACGCATCGCCTTTCGGGAGCGGCCTTGGTCTATTGCCCACAATCCAGGCCTTGCGAGCTTCATATCCCAGGTCGACAATCGTCGCCGCGACATCAACAGGGATCTGCGAGCTTTTGAGCGCTGCGGGGCTCATCGATGAAGCTATTGATTTGGGAGTGATCAAGCCATCCGATCGCCGCCTCACGAGTTCGCTCCGTCGATTTACTCGCGTGTTAAGAGGCGCGCGGCGGTTCAGCGTCGACCTGGTGCTGGATTTTTCAGCGCGACTCGAAACGCAGATTGCATCGCGCGTGTTTCTGAGAACGCGCACTGTGACGCCGATCAGGCTTCCGCGATCGATTGAAGAGATGCTGACCCGCTCGGCTCGCGCAGATCGCGACTTTTCACTGTTGTCCGATTATCGGAGCGTGTTGCGACAAACGGGCATCGAGTTGAATGATGCTCGAACGGTCTTCGCATCAAGCGATGAAGAAAACTCGCGCTTCGAGAAGCGATTGGCCAAGAGCGGATCGCGAGGGGGCGAGTTGATTGCGTTATGTTATGCTTCGGACGCGAATGACTCGAGCGGGTGGCCCGCTGTTGCGTTCGCGGAGCTTGCCGTGAGACTCACTAACAACTTGGGATCGAGAATCGTCCTGGCCGACGAGCCAGGAGATCAATCGTTCAGCGATTCGACCAGCGGATTGTTGCCGATATCGGCTATCAAGCTGGTTCGACCGCGCACCGTCGAGCTGATTGCGGCGATCGCCCGCGCGAGCATAGTCATTACCGATGATCCCGGGCTTGCGAACGCCGGCTCTGAACTTGGGACTCCGGTAGTTGAGATCAGTGGACGACATTCTCATCCAAAGGCACGGCCTGGTAGCCATCGAATCATTGAAGGGTCTTCGCGCAAGCGGATTTCGGCCGATGAAGTGTATGAAGCTGCGTGCGAGTTGATACAGGATACTCGCAGCCCGTCGCTTTTCTATAGGCCTTAGGGTATCGAACTTGTCTCATGCGACGCTCTTGGGGCGGAGGTTTGTCAAACTGGTTCTCGACAAAAACCGATTTGGTGTATAATTCGGACCGAATAGATGCGACAATCCACGCACCGCAGTTGAAAGCTATAATCTGAGGCTTTGACTCTGAAGGGAGGGGCCATGAAGAATTTGCTTTTGCTTGTGGGAGTGATCGGTCTCGGAGCAGGCGCCTGGTACCTTTACAAATACCTGTACCAGCCGAATAACGTGACTGAGCGAGCCAACCTGATTCTGGGTGGCATTTTCTTTCTAGCAGCGCTCATTTGCTTCGCAGTCTTCTTCTTCTTGAGGTTCAGGGAAGAAGGAGAACAAGAGATCAGCATTACGAAATTCTGAGCGCGCGTCACAAAGAGAAATGAAGGAGCCGACTTGCAGACCGGCTGTGACGCTGGCTGCTGCAAGGATGACTCTTCTTGTTCCTCTATTAATTTGTTTTGCCGGGCGAGGATAGAGTCGTCGAGCATCAACAGCCGCGTGAGCTAGTTCCCGAGCAGTTGTTTTGCAATACCACCAATTCTACGAACGCCCTCCTGAATTGCTTCGAGCGAGTTGGCGTATGAGATTCTGACGTAGCCTTCCATGCCGAAAGCCGAGCCCGGCGTCACGACAACGCGGGCTTCGTCGAGCAATAATTTCGAGAATTCAATCGAGTCGCGCACCTCGCCTCCGAGCAGGGACTTCACGTTCGGCATCGCATAAAAAGCGCCTTCCGGCATAGAACACTTGATTCCCTTGATCTCGTTCAAAGCCGGCACGACCCAATCGCGTCGCCGCTTGTACTCGGCGAGCATTTTCTTCAGCGAGTCCTGCTGACCTAGCGCGGCTTCGATTGCGGCTTTTTGAGTAATTGAATTCGCGTTTGAGGTCGAGTGGCTCTGGACTTTGAGCATGGATTGAATCCACGGTAGCGGACCGAGCGCGAAGCCTAAACGCCAACCGGTCATCGCGTGTGTCTTCGAGAACGATCCGCAAATCATCACCCGCGAACGCAAGTCTTCGACAAGCTGGCCGGCAGTGAAGGGAACCGCAGGCGGGTAAGCGAAGTAGAGATAACATTCATCGCTTATTATCCAAACATCGCGAGCGGCAGCGATCTCAACCATCCTATGAAAGTTGTCAGGCGATATGATTCGACCCGTTGGATTGTTTGGCGAGTTGATGATCAACAGCCGCGTCCTTGGTGTTATGGCCCGGCTGACCAATTCAGGCGTCAACAGAAAATCATTCCGCTCCGTGTCAATATAGACGGGCCTTGCGCCGAGGAATTTCGTGATCTCAGGAAACGTCACCCAGTAAGGCGACGGAATCAACACGTCGTCGCCCGGATTCAAAAGTGTTGCCATCGCGTTGAAGATGGCCTGTTTGCCGCCCATAGTTACCAGCACTTCCGACGGATCGTAATTCGCGCCGAAGTCCCGGCTCATCATCTCGGTGATTGCCTTGCGAAGTGGAGCGATTCCGCTGGTCGCAGTGTATCGAGTGAAGTTGTTTTCGATAGCGTCTTCGGCGGCGGCTTTCACATTCTGCGGCGTGTGAAAGTCCGGCTCTCCAGCGCCGAGATCAATCAGGTCCACACCTTCGGCGCGCAAGCGCTCAGCTTCCATCAATACGGCAAGCGTCGATGAAACCTCCATCTCCGCAACGTTTCGAGATTCTTTGAAAACACTATTGTTCGTTTTGTGCCTGCTTTCCACCGCGGTCACGGGAAGCGATAAGTGAAAAATCGATCAGCCAGCCGTCAGCCAATCTTGTCGCTCATTTTTTTCGCGACGAGCTCGGGCACGAGTCCGTCGATCGATCCGCCGAGCTTGAACACTTCCTTGATCAATCGCGAGCTGATGTAAGAATAGGCTTCGCCGGCCATCAGGAAAACAGTCTCAACGCTCGGCTCGAGGCGGCGGTTCATCAAAGCCATCTGAAGCTCATATTCGTAATCTGAAATCGCGCGTATGCCGCGAACTACAAACTGCGCCTTCTGCGCAACAGCGTAATGAACCAGAAGGCCCTCGAACGTGTCGACGCGGACATTGTTCCAGGGTATGACCTCGCGAATCATCTCGACACGTTCTTCGGTTGTGAACATCGGCTGCTTCTCAATGTTGACGAGGAGGGCGACGATCACTTCATCGAATAGCTTGGCTGATCGCTCGATAATGTCGAGATGACCGAGCGTAATCGGATCGAACGATCCTGGGTAGATTGCGCGGCGCATGAGCTTTTCGCTCCTGGATGATATTTGAAGCGCGAATCAGTTGACCAAGGCGAGCGATACTAGCATGGAAATACAGTCGCTAGCCAGCAAACGCACTCTAAGTACCCCGTCAGTCATCGATACTGTAGAACGCAAGCGCCGACTCTCCCTGATTCACCTGACGGAACATCTTCAGCTTATCGTAGCACGGCTTGGGCGGCGCCTTCCTTCGGTGCTCGACGACAACGACGGCGTTCTTCGATATGAGATTACCTCGGCCGAGCTCAGTCATCACAACATCGTAAGTGTCCGACGCGTACGGCGGATCGAAGAAAACAACATCGAAGGTTTTCGAGTCCCGGCTTAGAAGCTTGAGCGCAGTTGTGACCTCGCGATTAATGATTCGTGCAGCGCTACCTGCGCCGAGCGCGTTCAGGTTAGCTTTAATCGTCTCGCAAGCTCGGCGAGATCGTTCGACGAACGTCACCCTGGCTGCACCGCGGCTGAGCGCTTCGATGCCGACAGCTCCAGAGCCCGCGCAGAGATCGAGGAAATGGCTATCCTCAATCCTCCGCGCGAGAATATTGAACAGCGCCTCTCGCAAGCGATCGGATGTAGGCCTGATCGCCAACCCGGTGGCGCTACGCAACGTTCTGCCGCGATAGATTCCTCCGATGACTCTCATTGGTCTGATCACTCGTGATCATAGATGCTCGTCGGATTCTGCTCAATCATTGCAAGCGCACTTACGCGACAGTCCCCGCTTCGGGTAAGTTGACTTTTATCAGATCGAAACCGCAAAATCAGCAGCAACCGAAACCAAATGGTCACAACGATGAAGCCTTCTCTTAGCTTGATGATTCTACTCTGTTTGTCAGTTGCGTCGCCTGCCTCCGCGCAAAGTACAGGAACACTCAAGGGCAAGATTGAAAACGAAAAGGGCAAGCCCATAGCGGGTGCGGAAGTTCGCGCGTTGCGCAGCCGCGAGCGAGCGGTCAAAGAAACGAAAACCGACGAAGCAGGGAATTACACGTTTCAGCTCGAACCTGATGACTATACGGTTAGCTTCGACGCAGAGGGCTATCAAGGTGGAACGCTCGTTCAAATGCAACAGGTCGAGGAAGGCAAAGAGACTACGGTCAAGACGATAAGGCTCGAGAAGGTCAAGCACCGGACGTCGCTGATACGCGGCGCGGTATTCACATTGGGCGGCGCTTCGCTGGCAGGTGCGAGCTTGAAGTTGGTTCGCGTGCCCACATCCGAAGAAGGAAAGGAACACAAACATGTTGGTTCGCTGTCACTGAGTTACGTGACTAACAGCCACGGTGAATTCGCCTTCCGCGTTCCGGTTGGCCGGGCGCGTTATCAGGTCACCGCTTCACTTCTGGGTTATCAATCGGCAACAAAAATAGTCGACGTGAATGACTTCGAATCTGTTCCCCTGGCATTCTCGCTCGAACCGGTAAAGAAATAATTGGCGGCGCAACGACAAAAAAGTAACGCGAAAAGCGGCGAGCTCGAAGCGGCCGAGCACAAAGAAAAGCGCGCGGACTACTTGACTGCTCGCCAGCTTTCGGAAGTTCTTCAGGTGAGTGAAGCGACCATACATCGGCTGCGCCGCGCAGGACGAATACCGGCAGTCTTACTCACCGACCGGCTAATTCGCTTCAACTTACGCGACGTCCAGAAAGCGTTGCGCCCTCAATTGTCATCAAGAACTTCGGAAATTGAAGAGGCTGAGCCGGAGGAGATTCCGCAGTTGTCTTTCGAGGATGTTTTTTCCGAGTTCAGCAAGCTCGAATAGTCGACAGTGCCGCCCGTCTTGCAGTCACTCAGGATGAATGCCTCACGACCCTCTCAATGTCATCGATGACTATTTGCGATATCGCATCGCGCCCTGAGATAGACGTTTTAAATATCTCACCGCGGTTTTCAGTTCGAAAGACTGCCGCTTTTGAGCTTCCACCGATCGAATAAAATGGAGAATCGTTTGAAACAATCTTCGGAGCGACACTAACGCGAACACGCCCTTGCCATATTCGTGCACGCCCGACGAGTCGAACTATGCGATTGGTTTTTTGAGCGACTCGAATCAGTGATACAGTTTCCGGACCGATGCCGGTTCGCGAAACTTCCGAAAGCCGGCATCTCGCTCCCATCAAAGCCTTCGCAAGAATGAGAATCTTCGACGCGGTGTCCCAGCCTTCGAGATCCAACGTGGGGTCGGGTTCGGCGATGCCCTGAGCCTTGGCTTCGTCGAGCGCCTCGCTGAATGATCGCGAATGTTGCTGCATCTCGGTCAGAATGTAGTTGGTTGTGCCGTTCAGCACTCCTCGAATCTCCAATACGCGATCGTCCTCGATATCTTGCGGGATGCTGACGCCAGTTGTTCCGCTGAAGAGAAACTGCGCGCCACTCTCGCGTGCTGCGTCCTTTAGCGCGGCGAAGCCATGAACTACGGGCCCTTTATTCACCGTGACAACGTTGGTGCCCCGAGCGAGCGCTGCAACGATCAGGTCCAGCGCCGGTTCGCCGCTTTCTATGTTGGTCGGCATACACTCGACGAGTAAAGAGACGTCGTTAGCAGGAAGCGTTCGAACAAACTCATGAGTGTTGGAGATCACTTGATTCGGTGAGAACTCAGCCAGGATATGTCCTGATGACTTGTGATCCAAAGCACGGGCGAGCATCGACTGATCATTCAGAAAAAGACCGCCGCCGCTGTCAGCGATCGCGCTGATATCGATTTGAAATGCGTTTTGCTCGTTCGTGGCGGCGACGTAACGAACAAACGCCCGGGCGACATTCCCAAACCCGAGCAAAGCGACTCTTATTTTGTGGCGGGAAGGCACGTTCGATGTCGGACGGCTCAAACCAGAACCAAGACGTCACGGTGATTGACAAAGCTAAGATGCTTCCGCCGGCAGCAAGCCCTTAATGTCGCGCACGACTCGAGCGACTTCTTCTTGATCGGCAAGAGCCATCATGAAGAACTTGTAGCCGTTGTAAAAACAAACGAGCCCGTTACCAAACAACCAAACGCTTGAGAGTAGTGGGTTACCGCCGAGAACTATATTGATCGGAAAACCCGCCACGCCGCCGCCGGTGACGGCTTCCGCGATAAGCGCGGCTCCCGCGGCGACGCTAAATGCCCCCAGCAGCGGAGCGCCCACGTACTTAGCGGCATCGCGCTGAAACTTTATTCGCGCGGCTTCCGCTTCACTGAGCTTGCCTTCAGCGATCAATTGGTCCTGGCGCTTCAAGTAAGCTTCGTACTTCTGTGAAAGCTTTCTCAATCCGTACGGTACAACGGCAGAATGAAAGAGCCAGTGACCAGCGCCGCCGGCTCCAAGCACCACGACATCGAGCGAAGAGAACGCTGATCCCGCGCGAGTGCCTGCTATGAATGCGAGCGATACGACTGCGGCCTTACCCGGATTCTTTTTCGCCCACGCGCGAGCGCTTGCCAGTGCACTGAGTATCGATGATGGCAGGCGGGCCGCCGACACGCTGGCGCGAGCCGCTCCGCTCGCATTTTCGTAGTAGCGTCGAGCGTCACCGAAAAGATCGGATGCCGTCTGCTTTGCGTCATCGACAACCTCACCGGCTTTTTTTGCTGCGTCGCCGGCCGCTTCTGAAGCTTTGTCTTTGATGCCTGAGCTGCGAAACGCGTCCCCCGCTGCGTTAGCCGCACGGCGCGCGTTTTCACTCAAACGTTCGCTGACTCGATGTTCACGATCGAGTCGCGACACTTCTTCGCGAGCGGCGTCAATGGTGGACGAAGCCGCTTCAGCGCCTTTGCGCAACGCGCCTGTAGCGGCGCGCGCGCCCTGATCGAGCTTCGATTTGATCTCGAACTTCTCGTCTATTTGCCGGGCCGCTTCTTCAGCGCGCCGCCTGAGCTCATCAAGCTTGCTGGACATTCATTATCACTCCCGATTTGAGTCTTACTTCTGATACGCGAGCTGTTGAGCGATGGTTCCTCTCAAGCCTCGTCTCGAATTGGAGTCGGACGGCGATCTTCGCCAATCGCGACGTAGACGACTTCAGCCTGAGTGACCCTCGCGCGCTCGCCGGGATGCATTGCCCGGTCTGCCTCGACCAGCACTCTTATGGTGATCGATGTGCGACCGATTCTGACAAGCTCCGTGTAGAAGCTCACGATGTCGCCGACAAAAACAGGCGCAACGAACACAACTTCGTGCATTGCCTTCGTGACAATTCGCTTGAGCGTGTGCTTGCGGACCTCAATCGCAGCAGCGATATCGATGTAACTTAGAATGACGCCGCCGAATATTGTGCCGTGCGCGTTCGTGTCCTTCGGCATGAGTACAACACGGATTGCCGGCTCATCGCGCGGTTCATATGAACGAGAAGTATTCGGTTGAGTCATGTCTCGCAACAGCGTAGCCTTCGGTCTCGATCGATGTCAAAGCACCATTTTGAGAAATCACTTTGCGCTCATATCCTTTTCTGACTAGCCTTGATCGGAATGAAAGAAGATATCCTGGCCGCCGGCGGAATAGTTGTAGACGACAAACTCGGCGTGAGGCGCGTGCTGCTGGTGCATCGCCCGAGATACGACGATTGGTCTTTTCCGAAAGGCAAACTCGACCCCGGCGAGACTGTCGAACAAGCCGCGCTCCGCGAAGTCAACGAAGAGACAGGCCTCGAATGCCACATTCTTCGCGAGCTCGCTGTGACGCAATATCGATATCGCACTCGCAACAAAGGGCGTCTCAAGCCAAAGTCTGTTCACTACTTCCTGATGGAGCCGCTGAACCGGGTGATAAAGGCGCCAGTTGAAGAAGTGGATCTAGCCGAGTGGCTTGAAATTGAAGAAGCAAGAAAGAGACTCACCTACATACAGGATAGAAAGCTGCTCGACCTTCTCTGAGCCGCGAAGTTATTGCCTTTTGTTATATAATGGTTGCGCCTCTTTCCACTCACACCTGGAGCCGCTAAATGAACGACAAGAGATCGCTTATAACACTCACGACAGATTTCGGTGAGGCCGATTACTTTGTGCCCGCCATGAAAGGCGTGATCTACGGCATTAATCCTGCCGTCAGGATCGTCGACGTGACTCATTTGATTCCGCCTCACGACGTCTATGCGGCAGCCTTCACGCTTATGTGCTGTTACAAGAGCTTTCCAGGAAATACGATTCACGTCGTGGTAGTCGATCCGGGCGTCGGGTCGGCGCGTCGGCCGATAATGGTTATGATTGACGACTACAACTTCATAGGACCGGACAATGGAGTCTTCAGCTACATCTATCAACTCTCCCGAGTCAATCGAGTCGTTCATTTCACGTCGGTCCACTATTTTCAGCAGCCGGTCTCAAATACTTTTCACGGGCGCGACGTGTTCGCTTCATGCGCGGCTTACGTTTCGAAGCAGGTCGACTGGAAGATGATGGGCGAAGAGATAAGCGACCCTGTCCGGTTCAACACGCCGGCCGCCACTGTCACCGGCGAAAACCACATTCGCGGTTCCGTGATTCACGTTGACCGCTTCGGCAACTTGATCACCAGTATCACCGCGGCAGAGTTAACGGAAGAACGCGTTCGCGCGGGCATTCGCGTGCGAGTAGGTAAGCACGAAACTTCGCGGCTGCTCGGCACTTTTTCAGAAGCCAACCCGAACGAACTGTTCGCTTACTTCGGCAGCGCGGGCTTTCTCGAAGTCGCAGTGCCCAGACAGTCTGCAGCGAGCGTCGTTGAAGCACGACGAGGTTTTGAAGTGGAGGTGGTGGTCGGCAGCGCAGCTCCAACGATCAGATCAGGCTCTTGACCATCAGATATCCATCATCGCCGCTGGTGTAATAACGGGTCATTCGGCGAACGATCTTGTACCCAAGATCAAGGTAGAGCTTTTGAGCGGTGGTGTTTGATGTGCGCACCTCAAGGCGTACAGTCGATACGCCACGCAGGAGGAACCCCTGCTCGACTTCGTGCATCAAGCGGCGTCCGTGGCCAAGCCTGCGATGCTCGGGCGCAACACCCAAAGCGACCACGTGACCAGTGCCGTCCGGCTCAATCATGCCAACGACAAAAGCCATCATTTGATCGGATGGAGATATAATTTTGTGGCAAACAGACTGCGCGTGCGTTAGCAGATAGCGAATCGTCTCGCGATCATAAGCTTCGCCATCCGAGAAGCATCGTTGATCGAGCCGCCAGCAATCGTTTAGATCGCCGTGACCCATCGGCATCACTAGACACTGAGTCGCTGCCGCTACCATGAATCGATCGATGTTGTCTTTTCGCCGCCTAGGCCACATTTCAGTCAAACGTTCGGAGCGACCTTCTGCGATTGTCCTTTTGGGCCGATTGCAACGTCGGGTCGCGTGTCAAATCAAGCTCATTATACTTGAAGAGGTGACTCCACGCAGCAACTGATTTCGAAAGTACTATGATCAACGTAAAGTTTGACTTCTCAATAGCGCTCAAATAGGCTTCATTTTCAAACCGTCCGAGATGAACTCAAAGCATTCTTGTTGACAACTGCGGAAACCTGCATGATTGAGATCGATGGTGCATCTCTCACCCTTGAACAGACGGCGGAGGTAGCGAGCGGAGCGCAAGCAGGGCTTGCTCACAGCGCGCGAGCGCGAATCGAACGCTCGCGACGCTTCGTCGAGGACATCGTCGCGCGAGGTGAGGTGGTTTACGGCATAAACACTGGCTTCGGCGCTCTTTCGGATGTAACAATCCCGCCCGATAAACTTCGTGAGCTTCAAGTCAATCTCGTACGGTCTCACGCGTGTGGCGTAGGAGAGCCTCTCCTCGAGAGGGCGGTCCGCGCGATGATGATTCAGCGGGCCAATGTGCTTGCAAAAGGATACTCCGGTTGCCGATCAGAGGTCATAGAGACGCTCCTCGAGATGCTCAATGCCGGTGTTCACCCGGTGATTCCATCGCGAGGCTCGGTTGGAGCGTCAGGGGACCTCGCTCCATTGGCTCACCTTGCGCTGGTCGCGATCGGCGAAGGCGAAGCTTTGTATCGCGGCACGAGAGTGAAGGGCGGCGAAGCACTCGACGCGGCCGGGATTCAGCCTCTCACTCTCGAGGCAAAGGAAGGACTCGCGCTTCTAAACGGCACGCAGGCGATGACTGCGGTGGGCGGACTGGCTTTGCTCGATGCCGAGCGGCTGACGGATGCCGCCGATGTATCCGGAGCGATGACGCTCGAAGCTCTGAAGGGAACGCCCGTCGCTTTCGACCATAAGATTCATGCGGTGCGTCCGCATCCGGGTCAGATCAGAAGCGCCCGTCGGCTCAGAGAATTGATCGATGGCAGCGAGATCCGCGAATCTCATCGCGATCACGTAGTCGATCCGCGCGTGCAGGATGCGTACGCGATCCGCTGTATGCCTCAGGTTCACGGAGCCGTTCGCGATTCGCTGGCTCACGCTCGGCGGATACTGGAGATTGAAATCAACAGCGCGACAGACAATCCGTTGATCTTCGCAGAAGCGGGCGAAGTATTATCGGGGGGAAATTTTCATGGCGAGCCCATCGCTCTGACCCTCGATTACGCTGCGATAGCGATCGCGGACCTCGGGACAATCTCAGAGCGCCGAGTTGAAAGACTGGTTAATCCCGATCTGTCGGGACTTCCGGCTTTTCTGACTCCCGATCCGGGAATGAACTCCGGGATGATGATCGCGCAGATTGTAGCCGCGTCGTTGATCGCTGAAAATAATGTCCTCGCGCACCCCGCGTCTGTGGCGAATCTTCCAACATCCGGCAACAAGGAAGATCACGTCAGCATGGGAATGACTTCCGCGTTGAAGTTCACCCATATCGTGAAAAACGTTGAGATGATCGTTGCTATTGAAGCGATGTGTGCAGCTCAAGGACTGGATTTTCTAAAACCGCTCAAACCAGGACCGCGTCTTGCCGAGGCTTATTCGCGCATACGCGCAGTCGTTCCGACGCTCGAGCGAGATGCCGCGCTGTCGTCCTACATCGAACAGCTCGTTCCCGTTATTCGGCGCCTCGGAGAAGTCTAGCCGAAGATTAATATCATCCCGTGATAAGCACAGAGGAACAGATAAATACCCACAACGAGCTTTATTCCCATGCGCGCGGCGCGGAGATGGCAGTAGTTGTAGCAGACGAGCAAACCGAAGGCTGTCACACTCATTTTGACCAGGAAGAACAACACCGCGTTGTGTTGAATCAGCGAGGCCATCAGAGGATTGCCTTCGGCGGCTATTCCGCGGCCGATGTGCTGCATCGTCGCGACAGCATCATAACCAGACATTGCGATTGCAGCCAGGACATAGGTAAACAACTTGGAATCCTGAATGGGGACAGCGAGCCGTGCCATGTTCAACCTCTTCTGCTCAGTCCTTTCGAACGCGCGACTGGGAATGGGGCTCCCAAACTTCTTCGCGCGAGTATAATGCTACATCAGCGCAAACAATACTATCAACCAGATTCACGAATCAATTCCCTGCTTGGGTCATGTTCAAACGTCGCGATAGCGGTCAAGTTCCGCCGGTTCTTATGCTAAACTTTCATCCCGCCAATGAGCTCGTCCTACTATCGCAATATGTCGAATCAGTCTTATATTTCAAATCCACATCAGGACAGTAACGCATGAATCAAGCCACAATAAGATCTCCTCGTGGTACTCAAATCAGTTGCAAGGGCTGGCATCAAGAAGCAGCACTCCGCATGCTGATGAACAATCTTGATCCCGACGTAGCAGAAAAGCCTGACGAGTTGATTGTGTACGGCGGCACAGGAAAAGCCGCGCGAGATTGGCCGTCGTTTCAAGCGATAGTGCGCTGTCTTCGAGACCTCGAGAATGATGAGACTCTTCTGGTGCAGTCAGGCAAGCCCGTTGGAGTTTTTCGGACTCACGAATTCGCTCCGCGTGTGTTGATTGCCAACTCGAACCTGGTTGGTCAATGGTCGAACTGGGGTGAATTTCACCGGCTCGAGCGAATGGGCTTGACTATGTACGGCCAGATGACCGCAGGTTCGTGGATTTACATCGGCAGTCAGGGAATCGTTCAAGGCACGTTTGAGACATTCGCGTCGGCGGCAAAAAAACATTTCAGCGGCTCGCTCGAGGGCAAGCTGATCGTGTCGGGAGGAATGGGCGGAATGGGCGGCGCTCAACCACTCGCGGCGACGATGAATGGAGCGTGCTTTCTCGGCGTAGAAGTCGATCCTTTACGAATCGAAAAGCGAATCAAAACCGGTTACTGCGATCAGATGGAGACAGAACTCGATGACGCAATGCGCGCCATTGAAGAAGCTCGCGCGAGAGGCGAGGCGATTTCATTGGGGCTCGTCGGTAATTGCGCCGACGTCATCCCCGAGCTTGCGAGGCGTGGGATTGTTCCGGATGTTTTAACCGATCAGACAAGCGCTCACGACGCGTTGAATGGTTACGTGCCAAACGGCTTGACGCTCGAAGAAGCATCCGAGCTGAGACTGAATGAGCCGGAAGAATATGTTCGTCGCTCGATGAACGCGATGGCAACACACGTTGCTGCGATGCTGGAGTTGAAGCAGAAGGGCGCAGTGACATTTGACTACGGTAACAACATTCGAGCTCAAGCAAAACAAGCGGGCGTCGAGGACGCCTTCGACATTCCCGGATTTGTCCCTGAATACATTCGGCCGTTGTTCTGTGAAGGGCGCGGCCCTTTTCGGTGGGCCGCATTGTCCGGTAATCCGGATGATATTAGAAAGACCGATCAGCTCGCACTCGAGCTCTTCCCGGACGACAAGGTGCTTTCGCGTTGGCTCAAGCTTGCAAACGAGCGCGTCAAGTTTCAGGGCTTGCCTGCAAGAATATGCTGGCTCGGCTACGGGGAGCGCGCGGAGTTTGGCGAAGCGATGAATGACATGGTCCGCAACGGCAAACTTGAAGCACCCATCGTGATTGGGCGCGATCACCTGGATGCTGGATCTGTGGCCTCGCCGTATCGCGAAACCGAAGCAATGCTCGACGGGTCGGATGCGATTGCGGATTGGCCTCTGTTGAACGCGATGCTGAACACAGCATCAGGTGCGAGTTGGGTTTCGATTCACAACGGCGGCGGAGTCGGCATCGGCTACTCGCTTCATGCGGGGCAAGTGACTGTTGCCGATGGCAGTGAAGACAGCGCGAGTCGTTTGAATCGAGTGCTCACCAATGATCCGGGCATTGGCGTCGCAAGACACGTCGATGCCGGCTACGAAAAAGCGATCCAGATCGCTCGAGAGAAGGGCATTAAGATTGTGAAAACGTGAATCGTGAATCGTGAATAGTAAATCGTGAATAGTATTCACAATTTACGATTCACGATTCACTATTCACGATTCACAATTCACGATTTACGATTCGCGCTTTCGGTAGGCCCTAATAAAAAAAGTCTTGTCGCCGATTTGTTGATTGGGGTCGTGGTCGGGGCCGAAGATTGCGCACTCTTCATAGTTTTTCTGGATCCATTGCATCAATACCTGGCAGTAGTCATGCCCGAAAACCTGCGGGCCAAACTCGGGAGTCGGCCGATTAGTTACAAGTACGAGTCGAGTGTTCGAGTTCTTCAAATGTTCGATCGCGCGTTGTTCTCCGGCAGTGTCGAGATAGCCCGGAGTCAAAATTTCTTCTCTTAGTGGATTTGGGCGATCGGTGAAGAAGTTGAGTGAGGTACCTTCAGGCATTACGGCAACTGGCTCGCCTTCTGTAGTCTCGCGCTTGATGTATCTGATCGCCTCATCCATCGACTCTCCAAGGTCCGGTACCGCAAGCATTGTCCCTCGATCAGTCTTCAACGGGTAAGTGTTCTTATCGCGATAGCGATATGAAAGAAGGCCGGCAGTGAGCGCGGCATCGGCGATCAGCAATGTGATTACGATGGTTCGAGCAAGCTTTCGAGTCCTGACTTCTCGAAACGAGTCAGCAAACGGATGCGCCCACGTATAGGTGAACACGACGATCGAAGCCGGCAGTAGGTATGAGCTGTAAGCGCCGCCGCTTCGCACTCTCAAAATCACTCGCGCGAGGCTCGCAAGAGCGAACACCACCATTATCAGGACGATGATAGTCCTGCTTTCTTTGCCGCCCATCGCAGCTTGCTTACGATAGCGATTAAATTCGAGCAGCAATAACCCGAGCAAGAGAAGAGGCATTGCCAAATAAGGGCCTTGTTCCCAATTCAGCGTCCCGGCAAACGGTATCAGCACGAATATGAGAATAGAGGCCGCGAGCAAAGACCATATCTGCAGGTAGCTCGCTTTGCCCGCATCGCTCACGCTCAAGTCTGTGAGCGGAATTCGAGCGGAGGCCGGTGCTTTCTTGACTCGAGTCGCAAGCAAGCTGATGGTCGCAATGATGGCTGCAAGCGAAGCCAGGCGCGCTGCCGCTCCTATCATCTGCATCAGCGATTGCAAAGGCTGATCAAAGCCCGACATTCGTTTATTGAAATAGACCAACTCGGGCGGCAAGTGTCTGAAGAAAAGAAGACTGTCGTCGGCGAGGGTATGCCATCCAACTCGCGCAGCGATGTACCCGTAACACCCGCCCACCAACAGGACGAGGGGTAGAATAAACATCACCGTACATCGCGTAGCTCGGCGCAAGCTCGGATAGCCAACAAGCACAGCGGCAATAAGGCCGGCGCTCACTGATGCCAATCCCATCTCGGTCTTTGCGAGGATGGCAAGACCGCAAAAAGCGCCTGCCATCATCAAAGGCTTATAGCCAGACTTCTTTGGCGCATCGTCTTCCGACTCTTGCGCGAAGCGCACCAGCATCGCAAGGCAAGCCAATCCAAATGCGCAACCGTGAAGTGCCGAGTACGAGTAAGGAAGAATGTAGTTGCCGGCTTGCTTGAATGCGCAAAGCCACATTACTCCGAGTGTCGCCGCGCTGGCCGCGGCGCGCCCCATCATCTGACGAGAAAGCCAATAGACTACTGCGAGAATGAATAGGGCCGATACGATTCCGTCCGCAAACAACACCCATAACGAGGGCGTGAAGATTCGGTAGAGCAGGGCGTTCAAGTATGGAGATAACGGGCCGTAGATGTGACGGACACTCGAATATAACATCTCGCCGTGTGCGAGTCTGAGCGGTTGATTCATCTCACGGCCGCAGTCTACGAGCGGGTTGCCCCACCGCTCCCACGAGACGGCCAGGCCAATGATGAATGACACCACGATGAGGGCGACCCAGGGCAGGTCGCGTTTATCTATTCGAGTGGCCACGATGCAAGCCGATTATAGGCGATGTTTATGGCTCTGACAATATTACAAACCTTGACCCGCTCGGCTGAAGTTTGGCGTGGACTTAGCATCCCCGCGGTCCAAGCTAAAGATATTCGGGCTTGATCAAGCGATCCCGTTGAAAGCCCTTCGACAGTCTGTACGTTAGCAGGTAGAAAAGCGGCGAGCGAAATTCGTGGTGATGCCGAAGCATATCCAGCAACAGATGCATTACGTATCCCGACAGCAAACCGATGAGGAACGGACTTCGCAGCACTATTGTCAGGACCACGATCGCTGAAAGTAATTCGTAAGAATGAAAGACCAGCGGAAGACGAAGCAACTTGCGCGGTCGAAGATACTTAGTCAACCACATGCGTAATGGTTGCCCTGGACCATCGCTCGCGCTCATCGGTAAGGGTTTTCTTCTGAACGGAGCGCCGTGACGAATGGACCACAACTGATCGATCAAGTGGTCGGCGTCAATCAAGAAGCCACCAACCATCGATCCTGCCAAAGCCGCGCCGGAACCCGTAGCCCAGTAGGCCGCGCCGCCGGCGGCAAGTGAAGTCCAAAAGTGATGCTTCGCCTTCATTGATCTTTTGCTCATCCACAGTTTACGATGTCGTTCATCTTATCACGAGGCCAAACATGGCAAAGCTCGACACAGCGAAGTCAACAGAGCTCTTCAAGCACGCGGAAAGCGTGATCCCCGGTGGAGTCAACAGTCCGGTCCGGGCGTTTCGCGCGGTCGGCCGCGGACCGCTGTTCATCAAAGAAGCTGTCGGAGCATACATCACTGACGTTGACGGCAATACATTCATTGACTACGTAGGCTCGTGGGGACCGATGATCGTTGGGCATTCGCACCCGTCGGTCATCGAAGCCATTCGCGAAGCTGCAGGCCGCGGCACAAGCTACGGCGCGCCAACTGAGCTCGAGATCGAGCTCGCCCGCGAAATCTGTCTTGCATTTCCTTCAATGGAACTTGTGCGCTTGACCAGTTCCGGCACTGAAGCCACGATGAGCGCTATTCGTTTGGCTCGCGGGTTCACCTGCCGCGATCGAATCGTCAAATTCGAAGGTTGCTACCACGGTCATAGTGATAGTCTGTTGGTTAAGGCAGGATCAGGACTCGCCACGTTCGGAACGCCTGACAGCGCGGGTGTGCCAGCCGATTTTGCTCGCAACACTATAGTCGTTTCATTTAATGATAAGGACGCGCTCGCCAAAACGTTTGAAGAGCAGGGAAGCGAGATCGCTTGCGTGATCATCGAGCCTATAGCAGGAAACATGGGGTGTGTCGCTCCGCACGGCGGATATCTTGAAGCCGTCCGTGAAATCACCGCCAGTCACGGTGCGCTCCTAATCTTCGATGAAGTGATCACCGGATTCCGAGTTGCCTATGGAGGCGCACAGGAATTGTTCGGTGTAAAACCGGATCTCACTTGTCTGGGCAAGATCATCGGTGGAGGCTTGCCCGTAGGCGCTTTCGGAGGACGAGCCGACGTGATGAATAAGCTCGCGCCTCTCGGTCCCGTTTATCAAGCAGGCACGCTATCGGGGAATCCTCTTGCTGTGACTGCGGGCCTGTCAATTTTGAAGTTGTTGAAGGAAACAAATCCCTACAGCGAATTGGAACGACTCGGCGCGAGACTCGAGGAGGGCTTGCGCAAAGCAGCGGCAGAGGCAGCCGTGCCGGCAACTGTGAATCGAGTTGGCTCGATGCTGACCGCTTTTTTTGCCGAAGATCCAGTGACCGATTGGCCTTCGGCGAAGAAAGCCGACACGGACCGGTACGCGCGGTTCTTCCGTTCGATGCTCGAGCAGGGAGTTTATCTGGCGCCGTCGCAATTCGAATGCGCGTTCCTCAGCGCAGCACACAATGACGAACTAGTCGATAAAACGATTGAAGCTGCTCGGACCGCAATCCAGGCGATGGTGAGGTAGGAGCTGGCCAGGTTAGTGTCAAGCTTCATCACAGTAATGCTGACGTTGATGTTTTCGTGGAGCGTCGCCCACGCTGCAGGCAAAGTCAAAACATACATTTGTTCACGCGGCGTGTTGCTAGCGGCAGTTGTTCCGGTCGGAAAGAAAGGATTCGAAGATCAGGAAAGTCGAGTCGAAATTCGCTCGGCAGACGGCCGACGAATAAGTTGGAAAAGCTTCTCGTCTAGGGACGGTGAGCATGGATGGGGAGTGAATCATGCCGCGTGGACCGGCGACGGACAGTTTTTTATTTTCAATACCTCAAGCTCAGGCGGGCACCAGCCGTGGAGTTTACCGATCTACTTCTATAGCCTTCGCCAGAACAGGTTCTACAAACTTGACAGCTTCGTAGGACCAATTACATCAGATTTCATTTTGCAAGGAAGAAACACGATACGTGCAACGCGCTTGAACTTTGTGACAAGGGACGATAAGGAGCGCGTAAGGGTGAGATTGGACCGGTTAAGACTTCGAATTGAAGAGAGCGCTTCCTTGTGGCGTTAGAGTGGCCCTTGTTAGAATCCCGTTGTGAAACCCCGCATTGTTACCAGCGTTAGATCATCAAGCCAGGCTTGTGATGGAAGGACTCGCGAGCCTGCTAGTTTCTCAGTGAGAGGTTGAGCTAATGAGAAGGTCTCCCACAATTTCGGCGAGCATGTTGTTGGCGGCGTTGGCGCTTGGATCGCTGGCATTCGGCCAGGCAGGTGGCGACGTTAGGCGAAAGACCATCGCGATTACCTACTTGAAGGACCCTGTGACTGTGTCATTGGCGGGCACGACTCTGCGGCCGACCGCTCACGGCCAGGCCACGGTCGAACGTTGGCGCAAGAGAAACGAGAGCGAGATCGATGTCTCGATCGAGAATATGAATCCCGCGTTCAACTACGGCGCCGATTACACGACTTACGTGTTGTGGGCGATCACGCCCGCAGGGCAGGTAGACAATCTCGGAGAGTTTCGCCTGTCGGGCAGTTCGGCTCGATTGAAAGCAGCAACTCCGCAACAAACCTTCGCGATGATCGTAACCGCCGAACCGCATTATCTTGTCAAGCTGCCTTCGCGCATGGTCGTGCTCGAAAATCTGGCGCCGATGTCAAAGAACGTTCAAATCCAATCCTCTGAGATTTACTTCACAGGCGATTCGGGAAAGTATTACACCGACACGAGCGTGCCGTCGATCGCCGAAAGGGATTACAACAAGACTCCGATGGAGCTACTGCAGGCGAGACGTGCGGTCCAAATAGCGAGACTCGCAGACGGAGAACACTTCGACCCGGCGGACTTCAATCAGGCGCTCAGCTTGCTTGGCCAGGCCGAAGGAGCCTTTCGTCGAGGCGCCAAAGTCTACGACGTGGGCTTGGTCGCGCGAGAAGCGATAACAGTTGCCGTGCGAACGCGAGACATCTCCGAAGAGCGCGCGCTTGCGGCTGAACGCCGATCTGAGATCGCGCGGCGCGACGCCGAAGTTCGACGAGCTACAGACACGGCATCCGATCTCAGCTCGCAATTGTCTGACACTGAATCGCGGTTGAAGGCTTCTGAGATCGCTCGAGTGAATGCGCAGGATCAACTCGACCGCGCAGTGCGCGAAGCCGCCGATGCTCGAGCAGAGAACCGTTCACTGAGATCAGAGAACGATCGACTTCAAAATCAAGTCGATCGCTTGAATCAGGATTTGAACGAGGCTCGTGCTCGCGTAACGGATTTGCAGAATCAATATTCGTCAACGAGCGCCAGGTTGAATGAGACTTCTTCAAAGGTCGAAGCGATGGAGCGCGCTGAACGCGAGAAGCAGCAAGCCGAAGCTCGCCGCAGAGACTTCGCCGCGTTGCAGGCTCAGGTTGGCGCTCTGGTAACAGTCAAGCCGAGCGGCAGCGGGTTTGTGGCGACGCTACCGGATTCGTTCTTCGTTCCGAACCAGAGCTCACTTCACGTGAGAGCGAAAGGAAAAATGGATGCCCTTGGCAGCTTGATTGCAGCGCACACCAACGTGAACTTCTCGATCGAAGGACATTCAGATGCTCGTCCGACTGCCGACAGCTTTGCGCTTGCTCGAGCTCAGGCGGTCGCCGACTATTTGGCGGCGTTAGGTGTTTCGAGAGGAAGCATAAGAGTCGAATCGCGAGGAGCAACAGTTCCGATCTCGACCAGAAAGACTCTTGCTGCGCGCGCAATGAATCGCAGAGTAGAGCTTGTGTTTGTGGGACCCAATTAGATATCAGGCCAACATGTATGTTCTAGTCTGGATAGCCTGTGCGCACCTTGTCTTCGCGCAGACTGTGCGTGCAGTAGTCTCCGGCTATGACCAGCCCGCAATCTCTCAAGAGAACAATTCGTCGGAAGAGCGCCTCAAGCGCGCCAGAATCGATTATGAAGCCGGCAAGTACGTGCTCGCCGAATTCGAGTTGCGGGCGGCGCTGTCCTCGGATGAGAAGTCTGTAGAGGCTCACTTACTGCTTGGGCTGACATATTGGCAAGAGGGCAAAAGCCGCAAAGCCATCGAACAAATCAATTATGTTCTTCTGCAGCAGCCCGACTACGGAGAAGCGCACTATTACCTCGCTCTCATTCACTTCAAAAGCGGTTCTCAAGCGCTCGCTAGTAAGGAAATTGATCTGGCTATCGCTAAAGGCTTTCGACCTGTCGATGCGTTTTACCTTCGCGGTCAGATCGAACTTGCAAACAATCGGTATGGTGAAGCCCTGGCAATGTTTGAAAAAGCCGCCTCCATGTTGAACACTGACGATGTGCGGCTGGTTCGGTGGCGAGAGCAGATTGACGTCCTCGAGCATATCATAGAAGCGAGGTCGATGGGCCACGATCCGACGTACAAGCATCCAGTGCCAACCGGCTTTCCTCAGGCTCGATACACCGAAGAAGCGCGAAGAAGAGGAGTACAGGGTTCGATAAGATTAGCTCTCCTGGTATCTGACGACGGCGAGGTTCTGAAGACCGTCATTTTGACAAGTTTAGGATATGGTCTCGATGAAGAAGCAGAGAGGGCGTCTCGTAAACTCAAGTTCAAGCCCGCAACAAGAGACGGCCATCCGACTACAGCATGGCAGATGTTGGAGGTGGAGTTTCAATTGCGCGAGCGGTAGCGTGTAGAAACCAGGCGACCAATGTTGGGTTGGAGGTTTTGCTGAAAAAAGTTTATGCTTCGATTCGGAATCTCGAGGACGAGTCATGTACTGCCCTAACTGTGCAACGCAAAACGCTGACGACACGAAGTTCTGCCGTTCTTGTGGAACAAACTTGAGTCTGGTCCCTCAGGCTTTGAGTGGACGCTTGCCCGAAGCGCCACAAACAGGACGTGGCAGACGCCGGCATCGCGATCGTGAACGAGACGAACCGGCCACTATCGCGAACGGCATAACCAAGATCTCCATGGGAATCGGCTTTGTGATGGTCGCATTCGGCGCGCTCTTTTTCGCCCCCGCGGGGAATGTGTGGTGGTTCTGGATGTTGATTCCCGCATTCGCGATGCTCGGAAAAGGCATCGCCGAAATCGTGACTGTCAAATATTCGTCTCCGACTCAAATTCCCGGAGCTTCACAAAACGCAATGCAGCCGCCTCGCGTTGCGGAATTGCAACCCCCCGGAGATGCGCTCTATCCTCCGCCAAGCGTCACCGAACAGACCACGCGACAACTCGATCCCACCACGAATCCTTATCGGTACAAGGACAGAGAGTGAGTGAGATCACGTTGTCGGGCTTCACTGCAACGTTGAAAACCCGCGCGATTGATCTTATTCTTCGGTAGCAGGTCCTGACATTTAGTGAAAGAGCTATGTATTGTCCAAAGTGCGCTAGCCAAAACGTCGAGGATGCTAAGTTCTGTCGTTCGTGCGGCGCCAACGTCAGTCTCGTGCCGCAAGCGCTAACCGGACGCCTGCCTATCGATCGCGCGGGCCGTTTTGAAGAAGCAATAAGACGGAGACGCCGGCCAAATCTCGCTCGCGGTATCACACGCGTCTCACTTGGTTTTGCTTTGCTGCTGGTCATCGCCGGAATCTTTTTCACCAAGGGAACGATTGGCGCCGAGATATGGCTCTTCATTCCGGCATTTGCATTGATCGGCAAAGGCGTGGCTGACATCGTCAACGCACTGAGTCTCGAGCGAGCTGCAAGACAATCATCGTTGACTCCACCCGTGCAAAACACCGGCGAGCTTCAGCCATCCGAGCCGTACAATACGCTCGAACCGGGCAGCGTTACCGAAGGAACGACTCGCCATCTCGAGGATGCGACAATGCCATCGAGGGGGCGTGTTGAGAAGCGAAGCGACCGGGCCTGAGCCAACAGCTCCAAGCGGCTTTGTCCGGCCTAGCCGTCAAGAAAAATACAAAAGAGTTCTAAATGCGAAAAAGAATATTCCTGTGCTTCTTATTTCTGATAGCGGTGACTCCAATTCGTTCGCTCGGACAACAACGGGCGGCAACGATTACGATTCTTCAACTCAACGACGTCTATCAAGTGTCGCCGGTCGATCGGGGTCGTCGCGGCGGACTCGCTCGAGTTGCAAGTCTGCAGAAGGCAATTCGAGCTCAGTCACCAAACACACTCTTTCTTCTTGCAGGTGATTTCGTTTCGCCGTCGGTCGCATCTCGATTGTTCAAAGGAAAACAAATGATCGCCGCGCTCAACGCCGCGGGTCTCGACGCTGCGACGTTCGGGAATCATGAGTTCGATTTCGGACCCGGCGTCTTGCGCGAAAGAATGAAGGAATCACACTTCGCCTACGTTGTCGCGAATGTAATCGACAAACAGACAGGCAAGCCCTTCGGCGGAGCGAGCGAATACCTCATCCGCGAAATCGGCGGCGTTCGTGTAGGCATCTTCGGATTGGTGCTTACCGAGACGGCGACTCTATCTGCCCCCGGCCCTGGTGTTCGCTTCGACGATCCGATCGCGACCGGCAAACGGCTGTCTCGCGAGCTTCGAAGGCAAGGCGCTGACATTGTAGTCGCGCTGACGCACTTGCCGATGCGCGACGACAAGCGGCTTGCCGCCGATGCGGACATCGACTTGATAGTCGGCGGACACGAGCACGAATTGCTCGAATCAATCTCCGGGCGCACGCTTATCACTAAGATGGGGTCTGATGCGCGCAACCTCGGGCGAATCGATTTGAATATGGTCGCGAGTGATGGACGGCCAGGTATCGCGCGCGGTCGCCTGTTTCAACGGTCGCGCTTCAAGCTCGAGTCGATAGACTTTCAGGCGATACCCGTGACCGACACCATCAAGGACGATTCCGAAGTCGCAGCGATTGTGAATGACTACGAGAAACAGTTGAACGTAAGCCTTGGCGAGGTGATCGGAAAGACTTCTGTTGCGCTTGACGCTCGAGCCTCGGTGATACGTCACGGCGAAAGCAATCTCGGCGACTTTTTGGCCGATGTCTACAAACAGGCTCTGGGAGCCGATTTCGGGTTGGTCAACAGCGGCGGCATCCGATCGGACGCGACTTATGGACCCGGCGATCTGACCAAGAAAGATATTCTTTCGATCCTTCCCTTTGAGAATACTCTCGTAAAGATGCGAGTGACTGGAGCGCACGTAAAGCGATTGTTGGAAAACGGAGTGAGCGCTGTGCCACAAGAAGACGGCCGCTTCCCTCAAGTGTCGGGCCTGTCATTCAAGTATGATGCCGGTAAGCCGGCTGGCTCACGTATCGTTAGCATCGTTGTTGATAACAAACCCATCGAACCCGACAAAGCTTACACACTTGTCGTGAGCGCTTATGTTCTCGGCGGAGGTGACGGTTACGACTTCAAGGGCGCGGAGGTGCTGATTAAGCCAGAGGACGGCCCGGTAGAGCCCGACGTCGTAATGGAGGCGATACGGAAGAAGGGAACGATTGCCCCGCAGGTTGAAAATCGAATTATGATTGTGCCGTCAAAGGCGATTTCGAAGCTTTATCTTCCGTGCGCAACAGCCCGCGCGTTTGCCTACTCGGCTTCGGTGTAGTCGATCTTCAGATAGGCGCTCGCGTCTCCCACTATAAAAATGAACTCGTGACCACTAAACTCGAAGTGAGTCACGCCTTCCGGTTTCATTTGTTGATCGAGGTCGGTCAGCGCGCGCAAGCCGGAGTCAGAAGTCGAAGAAACGGCCTCGCCGCTCCACTGCCACAGCTTGAATCCAAGTTTCTTTTCGTGATGCTCAGGCGCTCCAGAGATGAGAAGAAAGGAATCGAGCTGGCTGTCGAACTGAATGTCCCGAATTCCCAGCCCTTCAAGCGAAAGCTGAATGGGATGGGGCTCGGCGAGCTTGAGATTCGAAATCGAGAACGGGCCACCTGCATTTTGTAGCGCAATCGGAATGATCATCGCGTTGCCATTCAATTGTGGCGACCGCAACCCCAGCAAGAGTCTGCTGCGTTTGGGATCCCAGCTCAAGCCTTCGATGTTTAACCCTCCATCCTTTCCTTTTTTTTCGCCCTCGCCTTTCAATTCGGATACGTTGGTTAAGAGGAAATCTCTCAAGCCAGACATCACTTGTGTATCGCTGATCGTTCGGCTTCCAGCGTCAAATTTGAAGCGAGCGATTGCGTTTTGATCGCCGTAGTTCGGATCCGATTGTGAGCCGGCAGCGTAGAAGTAGCCGTCGCCGTAAGTGATTCCTTCCATGTCGCCTACATTCGCGCCGAGCGGAATTGCCTGAACAGCGCCCTTCTGTTTCCCTGATTCGTCAATCTCCATCCAGAAGATTGAATCGAGTTGTTTGTCGTCGACGAAGAGCACGCCATCGGTGCCGGGCACTTGAATCACGGCGGATGATTCGTAGCTCCCGCCCTGAATCGGATTTCCGGCACCGGGCTTCGGAAGTTTGAGCTTCGCGTGTCCCTTCTTGCTAATCTTGATTTCATCTTTGTTCGGCGTCGAGCCCAACCTTGTGAGGTACAGGGTCAAAGCAACGGTGAGAGCGACGCTCAAAACCGCGGCGAAAATGCGGCCGCCGGCGCTGATGTAAGCGGCGCGCAGCCGCGCGTCTTTTTCCTTCTTCTTCTTTTTTTTCTTTTTCTTTTTGTCTTCTTTTGCCGCGTCATCAGTGGAATCGAAGGCCGGAACAGCATCGCTGCTTTCCTCACCAGAAGACGACACGGCTTCAGATGACGGATCGGATGAACTTGCCGGCGCGGAAGCCTCGACGGCGACAGGTGAATGCTGGCTATCCGCGGTTGCGGCGCGTTGCTTCGCTTCCTCGAGTGCATTTGCGGAGAGGACGGCCGTAATGTTTGCAGCCGTCTCGCCCAGATTTCTGAAGGTGAGCACAGTCTTGCCCACCAGAATCTTGTCACCGTGTCTCAACGTTCGCGCTTGCGAGCCCAATCGTTCGCCGTTTACGAACGTGCCGTTGCGGCTGCCAAGATCTGCAATGCTGTAGCCTCCTCCGCGTGCGATAAGGATCCCGTGCGTATTGCTTACAGTTGGGTCAGTCAGAACAATCTGATTGTGCGTCGCCTTGCCGATCGCGATTTCGTGCTGATCAATCTGACGCTCGAAGGTTTCGCCATTCGGCAAAATCCCGATCAACTTCGGTCCGTAGTAGCGATCCACCTTGCGCCGAATCCGTTCTGCCGTCGCCAGTCGAACATGAATCGGTGAGCCTACTTCATCTGACGCTCGCGCGAGTGATTCAGTATCGGTTGGATCGGAGACGGCGAGAGTCAAACCCTCGGCGTCTTTGCTCAGCGGGAAAACCTGAAGCTCGATAGCAAGTCGCGGTGGGAAGTCGTTGACAACAGTCTCATCAACCTCCGTTGCGTCTAAATCAACGCGAGGGATCTCAAAGGTGCGGCTCATTAGTTCGCAGATGCTTTCTTCGGTGACCAGGCCTTCAGAAACGAGAGCGCGTACAATTCTGCGCTCGCCGTCTTTGCTGACGCGGTCGACGTCCTCCTTTGAAGCCAGCCCGGCGTTGATTACCGCAGTTGCGACTGACTCCTGAGTCAGAGCAGGCACGCTTTGTTTTGCTGAGCTCAGGATCTTGTCGGTTTCAATAGCGCTGGTGTCGTCGTAGTCCGCAAAGCGAAAAGTCAGCTTCGATAAACCCATACTGATCACGTCACCGTGATTGAGCTTGCGCGCAGCGCTGACTCTTTCGCCGTTTACGAAGGTGCCATTACGGCTTCCGATATCGGTTATTGTGTAAGTTTCACCCTCGATATGAATGATCGCGTGTGCCGCCGAGACCGCCGCATCTGCCATCACAACATCGTTTCGAGGCCCCTTGCCGATCTGCGTATCGCCTTCATTGAGCGGGCGATCAAACACGTCGCCGGTCGGAAGCAGAATTCGAAGCACCGCCTTCCGCGGCGCAGTCGGCGATGCCGGCTCCTTTTCGTCGAACGCGTGCGGATCCAGAATGACGGTGCTCACCGGAATCCGCGGCGTTTTCGAAGCAGGAGGCTCCGGTTTCGGATCGGGGCTGACGGGCTCGGACGCAGGGATCTTGATGTTCAGCGAATCGTAATAAGCGTCCAGCTCCTGTCCGCACCGATAACAGAAGCGCTGACCTTGACGCGCGACCGGGGACTTACACTTCGGACATTCGAGAGTCATCGGGTTTCTTACAGGTCGCACGTGCAGAATGATCAGGCGTGCCCGCTCATTTCAATTTGAAACTCGCAACGGCGAAGCGCAACGACAGCCTGTGCGTGGCTCGAGTGCGGAGGCTATGATAGCGGCCCGCCGGATTAAAAGGCAAGAAATCGATACTAGTCACTGTCTCTATTGCTCTCGTTGAATGATCAAATTCATTCTAGCCTACGCGTTTGAACAAACAACTTTGTCGGCTTCTGCCAATCCATAATGTTGAGCTCTTGCCAGGCCTTTGTTTGACAGCCCACAGGGCGAGGTCTAGAATCACGTCATCAGATTAGCCAGTTAAGGAGTTTCATTATGGGTCCACTTGGAATGCCCGAGCTGTTGGTGATAGCGGTAATAATAATCATCCTGTTCGGCGCGCGCCGCATACCGGAGGTCGCTAAAGGGCTTGGCGAAGGAATCCGGCACTTCAAGTCGGGGATGCGTGGCGATGATCCGCGAGAACTCGACGACCGCCGGTATCGGGACGATGATCGCAAGTATCGTGACGACGATCGCCGGCCTCGCGATGATGACCGAACGTATCGCGATGAGCGCGATAGAAGGGAAGAACCCCGCACATCGGCTTAGTCTTCGTATCAGGCATTGTCTCCCCGCGCCCCTTTTAGTTCCGCCAATGTCTTCCCGATAGCAATGTTCTTCGGAACTCGCGAGCTGCATGTACAACTCAAGTGTCTGGATTTGAATTTCCACAGGAGAAGTGTGGGCAAATTCTTGACATGGTGAGTTTACGTGTGGTTCAATGCCGCCTGACCCCAACAGGTCAGTAAGTGAAAAACGGGTTCTCTATAAGAATGCCCGGTAGTTTCTCATTCAAAAAAGTCTCCTGGCAGGTCGGCGGCGCTTACCAGCCGCGCACGCGACCAACGACATCCGGCAGGGTGTCGCTACATTGGTTCAGAGGGTTGTTGAAAATGAAGCAGTTTTGCAGGAAGCTGCGGTGGGCTTGTCTTCTCCTATTGATTTCCCTCTTAAACGCTCAGTCGACCAGAGCCACGACTGTCGCAATGGTTCCAGATGACGATTTGATCGTCAGCTCGCGCGTGATTGTAACAGGCACGGTAATGTCGACTACAAGCGCTTGGGATGACACTGGAACGGTTGTATGGACTTATGTCGAGGTGCTCACCGACCGGGTGCTGAAAGGAAACGTTTCGCAGAGGAGAATCGTCTTGAAGCAGCTCGGCGGCTCTGTCGGCGAGTCAGGCCTGCGCGTATTTGGACAGGCTGGCTTTAGTCCGGGGGAGCGTCTTCTACTGTATCTGAATACCGGACCGGATGGAACTCTTCACGCTGCGCACAACTTCATTGGCAAGTTCTCCGTAAAAAAAGATGCCTCCGACGGGAGGGAGTTTGTCGAGCGATCAGCGGATTCCAGTGAGGTTGAGATCTTAGCTCAATCGGTCGGCGCGGAAGTGACGAACTCTGCACCCCTCGATGAATACATCGGAAAGATACAAAACACTCTTCAAACTGAAGCTCATCGAGTAGCACAATTCGAGAAAGCGCAAAGCTCGCTTCCATTGCTCACGACGCCGCCCGAGTATGCTCGAAAAAGAGAGCAGGGGAGCGGGCTTGTGCCGGAGTTCGTTTTGATGGCCGGTGGCGTGCGATGGATGGAGGCCGATCAGGGTCAGGCAATCTCGTATTATCTCAACCCGAGCGCTTCTCCGGTTGCGGGGGGAGCAGCTGCTGAAATCGGACGCGCGATGACGGCCTGGACCAATCAGAGCGGCGCGTTCATTCGACTTCAACAAGCCGGGCAAACTGCCAGTTGCGGGATATCAGTCAACGGCATCAACTCCATCTCGTTTGGAGATTGCTTGAATCAACTGGACCCGCCGATTGGTTGCACCGGGGTTGTAGCACTGACAGCAATTAGTTACACACGAGAATCCAAAGTCGTGGCCGGCGTAAGTTTCAATCGGTTGATCGAAGCCGATACAGTCTTCAACAAAGGGATGGATTGCTTTCTCGCCACGTCTTCGAATCTGGCAGAGGTCGCCTGCCACGAGTTAGGACACTCAATTGGGCTGGATCACTCTGCTGATTCAGCGGCAATAATGTGGCCTACGGCTCACGGGCGCGGGCGAGATGCTACGCTGGGCGCTGATGACAAGGCGGGAGTACTTGCTATTTATCCCGCTTCCGGAAGCGGAACACCAGGGCCAGGATCCGGCACACCTCTGAGTATCGCGACATTCGGATTGGCCACGGGATCGATAGGCAGAAGCTACACGACGCAACTTGCGGCGACCGGCGGCACGCAGCCCTATCGGTGGAGTCTCGTGGGAGGCGCGCTGCCTCCCGGGCTTTCTCTTTCAAAAGGCGGCTCGATCGATGGCACTCCACAAATGGCGAATACCTACACCTTCATCGTGCAGGTAAGCGATTCGGGCACGCCCGCAACGCAAGATTCGAAAGTACTATCGATCACCATTCAGTCGGGCGGCGGGTCATCACTCTTACCGGTCATCATAAGCGTAAAAGTGAAGGGGTCGAAAAAGTTATGGGTCATGGGCGAGAATCTGTCGGCAAATTCAGTCCTTGTTGTCAACGGTGCATCGCTCACTCCGCTTTCTTTCGATCAGAGTGGAGCTTTGGGCGAGCTGCTAGTCAAGGGGAAGCTAAATCTCGGACCTTCCGGAACGAATGCGGTCATAGTAATTACTTCGGCGGGGAGCTCAGCCCCCTACTTTTTCTAGACAGTTGTCTTGAGGATCGGACAGACCGAACCGCGCTGAAAGAGTAACCACTTGCACCGCGTCCCGAAGCGTCGTTGGAAATCCAGCGCCGTGTCTGCTAATCTTTTTTTCCTTTAAAAGGGCGCTTAGCTCAGTTGGTAGAGCACTGTGTTCACACCGCAGGGGTCACTGGTTCGAGTCCAGTAGCGCCCATTCATTTCATCGTATGCGACCGCAAGCGAGAGCTCTTGTTATGATGAGACGGCCCACAAAGGTCATCAGCAGAAAAGCGGATTCAGTTCGTATTATCAAAATTACCGGTCGTCTGGATCCCGGAGACGGACCCGACCAGCTTTTTGACATGGTTCAACACTTCGTCGAGGAGGAAGAGACGCAGTTCCTGCTCGACCTGCGAAGCGTGACATATATAAGCAGCACAGGCGTAGGCAGCTTGATCAAGTCTTATCGTTCGGTCCTGAAGCAGAAAGGCCAACTGAAACTTCTATCGCCGTCACAATCGGTTAGGAATATCCTGGCAATATCAAAACTCGATGGTGTGTTCGAAATTTTCTCGGATGAGAAAGAAGCTCTAACGAGCTTCAAGTAGATTTGGTTCTTACTCAGGTTTCTTGCCTTTTCTTGGGGGCGGTTCCTTCGGCTTCTCCTGCTTACCTTTATCCCTGACTACCGGTGGTGGGGTTGGATTCTTTTTATCGTCCTTGTCCTTCTTCTGCGCATAGACGACTGAGCTGCCCGTCGGAAGCGGTACAACCGCTACCGTGCCAAAGAGGAAAAGCGTGAGCAATAAAAAACTCTTTTTCATACAACTCACTTCAGCTTCACGAACTGCCTCGTCCCAATCAACGCGCCGGTTGAGTTCTCCGGCTGTGAACCACAGCCTAGAATAGCACCAACCTGCGAACTGAAAAACATATATTTGATAATCTCATCACGGGTCGGCAATACACGACCGCAACCTCCATTCCACGATTTCGATCCAGCCAAACAGCGAAATAGTTAAAGTTAAGTCCACGCTAGACTTTCTTAATAGTCCGAGCACTACCTTTCAGTTCATTCTGCGCACGTTTTAGTGCAGTGTTGGAATGTCAAACGAAGGGCCTGAATGGCATAAACGCGTTTAACAATAGATCAGTCACCGTTGTAGCTCAGGGAGTCGATCTATCTTTTTCGCTTATTGACTGCTTCTTTGAGTTGCTTGCCGGCGCTGAATCTGACCGCCCTGGTCGCCGGTATTCTGATTCGTTCCGCCGTATGAGGATTGTGACCGCGCCGGGCTTTGCGTTGAGAAACAGCAAACGTACCAAAGCCTACAAGCGTCACTTTGTGGTTCTTCCGCAGGCTGTCAGTGATCGCTTCCTTGACCGCATTGATTGCCCGTTCTGCTTCAGCCTTGCTGATTGAAGCGCGCTTCGCCACCTTTTCGATCAAGACGCCTTGATTCATCGTGCCTCCTACAGGTCGTGGGGTGCCAACCACGTGGCCCAAGATGTAGTAGTCATTGTCGTCGGGTTTATACCATTCAGGAAATTGGCTGTCAATGAATTTCTTTGAAGGCTTTTGGGTTTCCTTCCTTGAAACAGGCAGTGGAAGCCGAATTCAAGGCAGCGGCCTTTCTGCTATATCATTGACAGGATAACTTTCATCGTTCCTGGTTCGCTCATTCGAGTGAAAGCGAGGACGCCCTCTTCAAGTGGTAATCGAAGCGAGACGAGGTAACTCAGATCCAGGCCCTTCCGGATGAGAAGATCGAGAGCTGGTTGAAACCGCCCGCAGCGCGAGCCGGCCACAGTCAATTCATTGACGACAATTTGAGAAGTATCAAGGGTAGTCAGGTCGTTATGGGTGGACTTGAGCACAACTGTGCCCATCGGTCTGGTGAGTTTGAGAGCGCGGGAAAGCCCTGATGATGATCCGCTCGCTTCTATGACTACGTCGAAGCGAGACTGCAATTCGGGCTCGAGTGCATGACTATCTAACAGAACCCGCTTAGCTCCGTGATCGAGGGCAAGCTTGAGCTTCTCCTTATGTTTTCCCACAACCGTCAACTCGCAATCGGTTTGTTGCGCTACCAACGCAATCAATTGAGCGAGCTTGCCATCGCCAACAATGGCAACTTTGGTTTCGGAATTGAGGCTTACCTGATCCGGAATGTTGAGAGCTGCCGCGAGCGGCTCGATGAACACGGCCGTTTCGTCGCTTATCGAGTCCGGGACTTCAAATAGATTGCGAACCGGAAGTGACAGGAACTCCGCGAAGGCCCCGTCGCGGTCCTTGATTCCTAATACGCTGCGCGAGGCACAATGTCGTGAGTCGCCTTCAAGGCACTGCTTACAAGCGCCACAGCCGACATTAATTTCACCGACAACGCGTCTTCCAACAAGCTGAGAATCGGGAGACTCAACTACTCGTCCTACAAACTCATGGCCAAGTATGCCGCGGAATCCTGCGTAGCCTTTGATGATCTCGAGGTCGGTGTTGCAGATGCCCGCCGAGATCACCTTAACTAGCGCTTCGCCTTCGCGTCGCGGAATCTTCGCGTCGCGGTCTAGCTTTAATCCGCCATCAAACCTCAGGGCATTCATCTTCGAAGGGGATCACTGTGTGAAGAGAAACGAGTTTGAAGAGTTTCCGCTTCCCGCGGGGCTTTCGACCCGTACAAGCAAGCTTCCGCGCCTGACTATCTTGCGAAGCTTCTTTCTGGTCGCGAATAAGGTGGACTGGGTTCCATCGGCGAAAGGCGGGCTGTTAAACAAAACTCCTGTAAGCCCAATGTCACTTCCATTCTGTTGAGCGCTGACGGCGAGATTGCCGTTAATGAATCCCGCGCCGTCGATCTGCAGCGAATCACTTCCATTTGGTGCGCCGGTGAATTGAACGTTCGTAATCGTCGGATAGCCGACGTGAAGCTTCAATAAGCCGCCTGAGCTCTTTCCGCTTACTTCGATCAGGTAAGCTGCGCCGGCTTTTGCGGAGAACGTCAGCAAAGCCCGGTTGCCGCTGTTGTTACCGAAGTCGTCGTTGCAAGCGACGAGCGTGAGAGCGCCGCAGGCGCCGGTGTAGACGCTTGCGACAGTATCGTAATTACTAAGGCTCGTGTCGACACCGTAGACCGTATTCGCGGTGGCGCTAAGTGAATACCAGATCGTGCTGGTGTCGCGATTTCCGGTGCACGAAACAGTATCTTCGGCGGACGACGTAGCCAGGCTGGTATCTATGGCATCGGTGAAAGGCAGCGTGCCAATGACGCGAGGGCTCGAGCAGTTGTCACCCGAAAATCCAGGAGGCGGCGGAACCGGTGAAGAACCGAAATCAACTTTGCCGTAGAAGATCTCCTGTTTGGCGTGCCGCGTATCAGTCCATAACACGTGAGCCTTACCATTCGCGGCCACGAGTCCCAGATAGTCGCCCATGCCGATGGCGATCGAATTCATTCCCGCAATATCCGCCTGAACTCTCGGATCCGACGACGCAGAACTGACGCGCGTGTTCTCCTTGAAGCTTTGCCCGCCATCGGTTGATCGAGCTAAAAACGTGTTCATCAAAACAGTGCCCGGATCGACGCGCCGGTCAGCGAAGGCTACCTCTACTGCGCCATTGGACGAATCGACACCGAGCCACGGAAAAAATTGATCGGCGCCGCTCGCGTCATTATTCACTTTGACCGGGGACGTGACATCTGGAAGCGACCCGGGGTGCGGAGTCAGTCGACTCAGAAAGATATCTGTGTCGAAGCCATTGGTGGTCTCAGCCCATGCCACATAAACCATTCCGCGATTGGGACCGGTGCTTCGATCTACGTCGATTGTTGGAAAACTATTGGACCGATCAAGTCCGCTAAGAGAAAACGTGGCGTTCGGTCCTTCGAGCGACCCCACATAATTGTGGATATTCAAGTCGGTCGATGCCAGACCGGGCAAGAGAGTGTCTCCTCCATCGAAGGAGGCATTGAACAACAAAACGCGCGCAGGCATTCCAACCCACGCAGCATAGAATTCACCGTTCGGCCCGATTGCCAGCGACGGCCCGCGCATATCTCCGGGGTGACTGATCACCTTCGAAGCGCTGAACGTTGAATCGGTTGCTCTCTTGTGCGCCATGCGGATGACAGTGAGCCCCTGACCGTTATCTTCATTACCAGAGCTTGTCCATACTGCATAGATCGAGTTCTTGAATGCGCTTGAAGCAGATGCGTCGATCGCCATGTAGCATTTGTCGGCGCGTCGCGGATTTGCATTTCCGATATCAAACACTACCGGTGACGGACTGCCAAATGTGCGACCGCTGTCCGTTGACTTGTAAACGTAGACCCCGGTGTCGAAGCTCGAATTATCCAACGCAAGAACACAAATGTAGAAGTTTCCATCCAGGTCCGCGGCCACCGACGGATCGGTCTCACGGCCCCATGTTTTCTGCGGAGTTTCGAGGCCGATTATCCCGCTTCCCCATGTGCTCCCACCGTCCGAAGAGAAGTAATACTCAACCCGAGTATTGCCACGACCCGTATCCAGCGTCGCTCCTCCTTGAATGACCTTGGAAGCGCCTACGATCACTTGATCGTTCTTCGGACTTATTGCAATCGACGTCTCATCATGCGGATCCGGATCGCTTAGCGAGCTCGCCGCTATCTCTGTAACCGTTGGAGCGTCGGCTCTGCCCAGCCACCGACTCGATAATGATGTCGACGCCAGCAAGCTGATTGAAATCAAAAGCGACAGTGCTACAAATCTCATTTCGTTAAGTAGTGTCCGATTGGATCTGGCATGTGGTCGACAAATATTTCCATCACAGATTCTTTCACACGCATCTAAGCCGCGCAAGCGGAGCGTCTTACAAACTTTTCAACATCAATCGTAGAAGTTATACTGACGCAATCTGGTTGGAGGGATTTGTTTGGACTCAAAACATTATCACCTGATCGGCGTGTGTGGCACTGCGATGGCCTCGCTCGCCGGGATGCTCATTGGACAAGGACACAAGGTCAGCGGCTCGGATGAGAACGTTTATCTACCAATGTCGCTCGAGCTTGAACGGATGGGTGTCCCGGTATTCGAAGGCTACAAGCCGGACAATCTCGCTGAACGTCCGGATATAGTGGTTGTCGGCAATGCAATCACGCGAGGTAATCCCGAGCTCGAACACGTACTTGACGAGAGAATCTATTACACTTCGATGGCGTCGGTGGTGCAAGAGAATTTCATTCGAGGTCATCATTCAGTGGTGATCGCAGGGACTCACGGCAAGACAACAACAACTTCGTTGATGGCATGGGCGCTGGAATGCGCCGGCGCAACTCCTTCATTCCTGGTCGGAGGTGTCGCTGAGAATTTTCACTCATCGTTTCGCGTAACCGACGGGCGTTACTTCGTGATCGAAGGCGACGAGTACGACACGGCCTATTTCGACAAGGGGCCGAAGTTCATGCATTATCTGCCCGACACGGCGATCCTGAACAATATTGAATTCGATCACGCGGATATTTATCGCGACATCGAAGCAGTGAAGTTTGCCTTTAGCCGGTTGATAAACCTGATTCCGAGAAGCGGACACTTGATAGCCGGATGGGACTCGGAGTTGGTTCGGGAACTTGCCCCGCGCGCGTTTTGCCCGGTTGTGAGCTTCGGTATAGGAGGCAATGCGGAATGGCAGGCGCTCGATGTGCACTTCTCATCTGAGGCGACTGGCTTCGCCGTGAGTTACAAAGGGCGTGCGTTCGGCCGCTATCGCACTGAGCTCGCAGGTTTATTCAACGTGCGTAACTGCCTGGGCGCCATTGCGGCTTGCGAAACACTAGGCTTTGATCGGCAGGCTGTTGCTGAATCGATTGAGCAGTTCAAGAGCGTTCGCCGTCGAATGGAAGTTCGAGGTACGGTCCACGGTGTGACTGTAATCGATGACTTCGCGCATCACCCAACCGCAGTGCGTGAGACTTTGATGGCCACTCGAGAAAAGTATCCAGGAAGGCGAATCGTAGCGATCTTCGAGCCCCGCTCGTACACAGCGCAGATCAAGCTGTTCCAGCAGCAATTCGAGGATGCGCTGGCGGAGGCTGACGAAGTCATCATTGCACAGTTGTTTCACCCCGAGCGCTACACCGCCGAAACCGCAATCTCACCTGCTGAGGTTCTCGAACATCTTCGGCAGCGCGGACGCGACGCGCAGTTCTTACCCGGGCCCGATGACATAGTGGCGGATCTGGCTCCGCGGCTTCTGAGTGATGAAGTTGTTGTGATTATGTCTAATGGGTCGTTCGGCGGAATTCACGAGAAGCTGCTCAACGCATTGCCTAAAACTGAAGCAAGCGCATCAGCAGAAAGGTAGGTCCCTATTTCGCTGTAGCCGGCGCTTCGGCCATTATGCTCAGGCGGCTCTTTGGTTCAATCCGTCCACGCAACACGTTCTTGACGGGTTTCGGCAAGAAGAACTCCGCCATCCTCGCTATGCTCTCGACCAATTCCTTTATGTCGCGGTCGCCTCTCCAGTGATCCATTACAACCCGGCGGTCCGCCCGGTTCAACAACCTTAGAATTGAAATCGCCAAAAGATACGCGTCGTCCACCTGACCTATGAAAGGTATAAAGTCGGGAATGATGTCCAGTGGAACGATGACGTACATGATGACACCGGCGAGAATCGCCTTGTCGGCTTGCGAGACACGATCGTCTCTCAACAAGCCGATCAACAATGCAACAAGATTTGGAATAAAGAGGAGAAGCTCGAGCATCAATCTCTTCTTGCTGCGCTGTTCAGACATTCTATTCCTCCCGCCGTTTGAGGCATTCGTATTCTAAGTTCACCCGGGCGCTGCGTCAATTTGCGGTGCTGAGGTTGATGAGAAAATTGAAAGAAAGACGTGAGACGGGGAATGATTGTCAGAAAGTCAGTAGCTACGCGAAGACTAGCAACAACAACTTAGGACTGATCGCTGCTTGATTCGGGACTTATTACAAATCGAAGTCGTCAAACGATGATCCGTTCTCAGGAGTAACTTCTTCGGAGTCGTCTCTATGTGTGGAGGCCAGGCGCACCTTGCATTCGACAGGCCTTCGCGCCGCAGACGGGGCGATAACCGGCGGTTTTAATTGAAGCAACACGCGAAGGGAAGCCGGCGCGGGTATGCTCTTGACGAACTCTCGTTTGAAGCTGCGCTGAAGAGCGCGTCTTTCCACATTGTTGAGATAATTATTTGCTGCATCGAACTTCAACACCGCGACTGATCTTAGAAGCTTTGCAGTCTCTTCGAGCTTCATTTCGGCTTGAACCTTGGAATCTGACTCGGAGCGCGTGATGCTCGGAGAAGTTTGTATCGTGACGATAGCGCGAGCAGAACGAGAGCACTGTGACTTCTGCGAGTTCTTTGTGGGAACCGTCAGTACGCTCAAAGGCGTCTGACTTGCCTCATCTGTGCACGCCACAAAATGATTTGTGCAATTGGAGTCTGAAGGCGTCACGTCCGAATCGGAGTTGGTCACGACCGGGAGTTGTGGATCGCGGGTCTGCTGATAGCTTGCCCCGAAGACCTCGCTGATCTCATTCCACGCATCAGCCGCAGCCGACAAACTCGGGCTGAAGCTTAAATGGACGCCCGCGGCTTTAAGCGAAACCGGGACAATGGCGAGTCCCAAAAACAGGAAAAATGCCGTTCCAAGAGGTGCGTGTGCGGGTCTGTTGAGTCGCTGCATCGCTATTTCTCCGAGCCTTTTAGTTAACGCCTCTGTTGGCTTTCAAAACGGTAGTCGCGGACAAAAGTTCAACTTTCTTCTCAGTCGTTTACGCTTTGTTCGAGGGTAAGTGGGCGGAGAGAAAAAAAGGTTGCAGAATTCTAGGAAAACAAAGAGGCCTGATCGGACGAACCACCCGGCTTTCTGAAATCCAGCCCGAGGTGCTCGTATGCCTGACGAGTGGCCATTCGGCCGCGCGGTGTTCGATTCAGAAAACCAATTTGCAGCAAGTAAGGCTCATAGATTTCTTCGATTGCGTCTTTCTCCTCGCTGATCGCAGCTGAGAGTGTGCCGAGCCCGACCGGTCCGCCGTCAAATTTCTCGATGATAGTCAGCAGAAGTTTGCGGTCGACTTCGTCGAGCCCATAGGTATCGACCTCCATCCGATCGAGGGCCTGACCGGCAACGTTGTTTGTGACCTCGCCGTCGTGCAGCACCTCAGCTATATCACGCACGCGTCGAAGCAATCGATTCGCGATTCGCGGAGTGCCACGCGAGCGCTTCGCTATCTCGTGTGCGCCTCCCGCGTCTACCTTTACGCTCAGAATGTCGGCTGACCTATTCACAATTACTTCCAAATCCGCGATCGGATAAAAATCCAAATGAAGCGGAATGCCGAATCGACCTCTAAGCGGGGCGCTTATCAACCCGGCGCGAGTGGTCGCTCCCACAAGCGTGAACTTCGGAAGCTCGAGTTTGATCGACCGCGCTGAAGGACCTTGTCCGATTATGATGTCCAGTTGATAGTCTTCCATTGCCGGGTACAAGACTTCTTCGATCGTTGGGTTCAGCCTATGAATTTCGTCGATGAACAAGACGTCGCCTTCAGCAAGATTTGTGAGCAGCGCTGCCAGATCACCGGCCCTTTCGATAACCGGGCCGGCGGTCGATTTGATGTCGCTGCCCATTTCATTTGCGATGATGTGAGCAAGCGTGGTTTTGCCGAGCCCCGGCGGGCCGTACAGCAAAACGTGATCAAGCGCCTGCCCTCGCTTGCGCGCGGCTTGAATGAAGATTGAGAGATTCTCTTTGGCCCGGTGCTGCCCGATGTACTCACGCAGCCACTTAGGTCTGAGGCTGAGCTCGAACTGTTTTTCGTCATCGCCTTCAGCGCTGGCGGAGATGACTCTGTCTTCCACCATCGAATAAACTCCGCAGTTCAGGACTTGCTGAGCGCCCAGTGTAGCACGAGTCAATCGCTAGCTGAAACGTTACAAACAAAGCTGCCGCGACTATAATTGTTTCACCGATGACGAAGCCATCCGAAGAAGGAAAAATCTGGGAATGGCGCGCGTTCGGTCAAATCACCGATGGGCTTGCCGCTAAGATTAGAGCCTATCCGATCAGACTCGGCGTGAGCGATATCGATGGCGAAGACATCTATCTTGTCGCGCCCAACAGCGATCAGAACGTAAAGTTCCGAAAGTATCCCGGCGGATGGGTTCTCAAGTTCAAGTTGTTGCTCGAAGCGAAAGCCGGCGCCTTTGAACTTTACAACGAACGGCCCGAGTTCACTTATCGGTTGCCGGTCTCCGGCGATTTGCTTAAGGAGGCAGCGCGGCTGCTTGCTGTTGAGCTGCCTGAGACGGGCGGCGCGGCGAGCAGCTTGACCGAACTGGACTTCGTGAACGCGTTGGCTCGAGCAACGCCGCCGGTAGTCGAATCCAGAGTCGCCAAGAGACGTTCGCAATATCAATTTGAAAACGGATGGCTTGAGCTCGCTCATGTCAAGTTTCGGCTACGAGTCATTGATTCGATCTCAGTCCACTCTCGTGACCTCGGCCTTGTCGAAAGAATGCTCGACAGCCTCCGCCCGGGAAATGAGTTGCAAGCGATGAACTACCTCGAGGCTTGCAGACGCTGGGGCTGAAGGCTACTTGGTCATGACTACTACCATAAAACGCGCAACGCGGGATCAGGCAGATGTCTTGACTCAAATCGCGCACGAGGCAAAGCGATATTGGGGTTATCCGGAGTCCTGGATAGCGCTTTGGAGAGATTCTTTGTCGATTACGTCCGGCTTCATTGAGAACAACAAAACGTATGTGACTCTCGTCGACGGCGAGGTAGCCGGCTTTTACGTTCTGATCGATGCCGGAGAAAAGGCAATCCTCGATCACATGTGGCTGAGGCCCGGCTACATCGGGCAGGGCATCGGTCGAGAATTGTTCACGCACGCTGTCGAGACCGCAACCTCGCTTGGCGCCAGCTCAATAGAGATCGAAGCAGATCCTAACGCAGAAGGCTTCTACTTGAGAATGGGTGCAACAAGAATTGGTGAGAGTCAATATGAGATCGAGGGCTCGCCTCGACTCCTCCCGCTCTTGATAGTCAATTTGAAGCGCGATGAGCTTTCGCAATCGGCGAAATAGTAACCGCTCACTTCAGTCTCGCCCCGTTTGGCACATCTTCAGTGAACGTTGCAAGCACGGGCCGTCCGTCATCTCCGATCGAAGCCGCCAGCAGCATTCCGTTTGATTCCAACCCGCGAAGTTTTCTGGGAGCGAGATTCGCAACGACGATTATCTTTCTGCCAACGACGTCCTCGGGCGCGTAGTGCTCGGCTATACCCGCGAGAATCTGTCTCGGTTGAGCTTCACCCAAATCGACGACCAGGCGAAGAAGCTTGTCAGCCTTTGGAACCTTTTCAGCTTCAAGAACAGTTGCCGCGCGAAGCTCGACCTTTACGAAGTCATCAATCGCAATAACTTGAGCGACCGGAGGCGCAGCGGCTTCGGGGGCAGACGTCCCTGCGTGCTCTGCGGCTCTTTCGCCAGTCGTATTCTGTTGGCCCACTTTTGATGTGGATTGCTCACTCACGGGCGCAACATTTTCGTTTTCGATCTCTGCCATAATCTTTGCCTTATCCAATTTTGGAAACGCTGGGCTGATCCGATCAATCTTCGATGCGTCGACGTTCTCGCCCCAGACTGCCTTGTTCGGATCAACAGTCAGAGGATCACCTGCAAGCCCCATCTGTTTCCAGATCTCACGAGAAGCAGCCGGGAGTGATGGCGCGACCAATAGCACCATGTGGCGCAACCCTTCATATGCGATCGACATTACGTGACTCAACTCGTCGCGCAAGGAGGGGTCTTTTGCAAGCTTCCAGGGCTGCCGGTCCGTGATGTACTTGTCGATGCGCGATAATGCTGCCCACGCCGCTTCAAGCGCGCGGGAAAAACTTAGTTGCTCGACCTCCTGATCGAACTTAGCCTTCGACTGTTCTATGACGGATCTTAATTCCCCGTGACCGGCCAGTGCATCATGCACCGCTCCAGGCTGATATCCCTTGATTCGCGGCGGAATGCCGTCGAAGTAATTTCTGATCATCGTCAGCGTGCGGCTCGCGAGGTTGCCGAGTCCATCGGCGAGATCAGAGTTCACGCGGTCGATCAACGCCTCATAAGTCACTTCGCCGTCCTGCCCAAATGCGACTTCCCTCAAAAGAAAGTAACGAATCAAGTCCGGCGCAAAGTGTCGTTTCAGCACTCCGAGATCGATCGCATTGCCGAGCGACTTACCCATCTTCTGGCCGCCGCGCAACAGCATCCCGTGAGCGTAGACCGTGCGCGGCAACTCTATTCCAGCACCCATAAGAAAAGCGGGCCAGTACACCGCGTGCATTCGAAGGATGTCTTTACCTACAAGATGCAAGGCGGGCCAGTAGCGATCAAACTTTTGGTGCTCATCGCTGCTCCAACCAAGCGCGGTAATGTAGTTCGACAGCGCATCGAACCAAACATACATTGTGTGAGCTGGATCACCTGGCACCGGTATGCCCCATTTGACGGACACCCGGCTGATTGAGAGATCCTTCAGACCGCCGGAGACGAAGGAAAGCACTTCATTGCGCCTGACGTCGGGCTGAACGAACTCCGGATGCTGCTGATAGTAATCAAGCAACGGTTGTTGAAATGCCGACAGACGGAAGAAGTAGCTCTCTTCCGCGAGCCGCTCCAGCGGGCGCTCGTGAATCGGACATACGGGATCCGTTGTTTTCTCGTCGACATCTTTGAACTCGTTACAGTTCGAGCAATACCAGCCTTCGTAGCGCGACTTGTAGATGTGGCCTCGCTCATCGAGTATCCGCCATAGCTTTTGAACGGCGGCTTCGTGTCGAGGGTCGGTGGTTCTAATCCATTGATCGTATTCGATCCCGAGCGGAGCAAAAGCAGTCTTGAACTCATCGACGATTTCATCGACGTGCTTTGTGACTTCGACGCCGCGAGCAGCAGCGGCGCGTTCGATGTTGATTCCGTGCTCGTCGGTGCCGGTCAGGAAGTACGAATCGATTCCGCGCTGACGATAAAATCGAGTGAGCGTGTCAGCGACAAGGGTAGGATACGCGTGCCCGATATGTGGCTTTGCGTTGACGTAAAAGATCGGTGTGGTTACGTAGAAGGTTTTCTCTCCCATAGTTGGCTGGCGCTACAACGTGATTCGTGAAACGTGATCCGTGAAACGTGATTAATGAAACGTGATTAATGAAACGTGATTCGTGACAAGAAGACGGTGATGCTGACTTAGGCCGACGCTGTGAGACAAGGCATCACGATTCACGTTTCACGCATCACGGGCCATCACTCTTCACGTTTCACGAATCACGTTTCACGGATCACGTTTCACTTATGTCCTCTAATAAGCGACATCGCTTCGGCCCGGGTGCGCTGATCTTTCAGGAAGCCACCTCGCAGCGCGCTCGTGACCGCCTTTGCGCCCGGCTTTTTGATTCCGCGCATTTCGATGCACATATGTTCGGCTTCGATGACAACCATGACACCCGTCGGACGAAGCATCTCGTCGAGTAGATCTGCAATCTCGGTAGCCAGTCGCTCTTGAATCTGTGGCTTTCGCGCCATCAAATCAGCAACGCGAGCGAGCTTCGATAATCCGACTATTCGACCGTCACGCGGAATGTATGCGATGTGAGCGACTCCGACAAATGGCAACAGGTGATGCTCGCAAATCGAATAAAGCGGAATGTCTTTGACGATCACCATCTCGTCGTGAGTTTCCGCCGGAATGACGTGGAGGAACTCGCGAGGATCATTGTGCAGCCCTGCGCATATCTCTTCATACATCTGAGCGACTCGGCGCGGTGTTCCTTCTATTCCGGGCCGCGTCGGGTCTTCGCCGATTCCTTCAAGAATCAATCGAACTCCGGATTCAACTTTGGATGCATCGAAGCCGGTGCGGCGTCGAATCTTACTGTTTTCATTACTCCTTTTTGAATTAGCCATCCGCTTTGCCGGTCGATTGTTCCGCCATCAACTTGTTCCGATACGCCGCGTTTGCGGCCGCCTGGACTTCAATCAGCGGCGCGCCTGATTCAATCGCAAGCCTTGCGCAGTCATCGTACTCAGGTTGAAAGTGTAACGTGCGTGCGCCATCGCGCGCCACCTTGATCCGAACGCGACCGTATTCAGTATCGATTGTCTCAATCGTGCGCTCGAGAGATCTGCGTTTCGCTTCGTAATATCGAACGCCGAGCGTTGTTGTTTGGATCAAGAGCATGTCTATGATGGCATCGGCCGTTTCCGGCTTTGATAAGACCGTCAGCAAAACGCCAGGTCTGTCTTTCTTCATCTGCGCAGGAACCATAAACACGTCAAGCGCTCCAAGCTCGAATGCTCGTTCCATGACGAAGCCGTAGGCCTGCGGGTTCATATCATCGATATTCGTCTCGATGATCGTCAGAGTCTCGACTTGTGAAGAGTTTGATAAGACTGCCGAACGGTTCGCCCGCTCTTCGAGCTCGCCGACAAACACTCGCAGAGCATTTGGAAAACCTTTCGGATCGCGAGTGCCTGCCCCGTAGCCCACGCGATCGACCGTCATCAAAGGCATCGCTCCGAACTCTTCGCAAAGAGTAGTCACGATGGCCGCACCGGTAGGCGTGACGAACTCACCTTCGAGGTCGCCGGAGTACACCGGTACATGTCTGAGAAGCTCGGCGGTCGCGGGAGCAGGCAGCGGCAAACGCCCGTGTTCGGTTTCGACGAAGCCGATACCCAATCGAAGTGGCGAGCAAAAGAATCTCTCGACGCCGAGCAATTCAAAGCCGATCATTGCTCCGACGGTATCGATGATTGAATCGACGGCGCCGACTTCGTGAAAATGGACTTGGTCGGGTGTCGTTCCGTGAACGCGAGCCTCGGCTTCGGCCAGGCGCTCGAACACTCGAACTGAAAGGGTCTTCACGCGGTCAGAGAGAGCTGCCTCGCCGATGATCTTGCAGACATCTGCGAGCTTCCGAGCGGGTTGTTCTCGTTGATCGACTTCGACATCGAACTTAATAGCTGCTATTCCATTTCGCGTGACTTGTTTGCTGGTCAGTTCGTAACCCTTCAATCCAAGCGACGAGAGTTGTCGAGTAAGGGATGCGAAGTCAGCGCCGAGATCAATCAGTGCGCCGACTAACATATCGCCGCTCACGCCGGCGAAGCAGTCGAAGTAAACAATGTGCATACTAGTCGCCCAGGGAAGCACCGCGTGCTTTCTTCCATCTTATATCGTACGAGAGCCTAGCAGAGCGAAGTCGGAGTCTGAAAGCTTTACTTCGGCTCCTGGCCATGTCCACAAAGGGTCAGTCGCTTGCGTTTTGAACAGGAGGCAAGCCGTGCCAAACCCGCGAGCTTGTGTGCTAAACTTTTCGCATGTCCGATCACCGCGTGCTGATAGTCGATGATGAAGAGCCTTCCCGGCAAGGACTCAGCGAGGTGGTTGGAAGCTGGGGTTATGTCACAGAAACTGCCGCCGACGGACGCGAGGCAATCGATCGCGTGGAGAGTTTCGCCCCGCTTGTGGTCATCACCGATGTCGTGATGCCCAACCTCGACGGCTTCAAGCTCCTGTCTCATCTGCGAAACGAACATCCCGAAACCGCAGTGATTCTTCTCACCGGACAAGGTTCAGTCGACGCCGCGATTCGCTCAGTCAAAGACGAAGGCGCGTTCTATTACTTCGAAAAACCAATCGATATGCGACGGCTGCAACTCGTCGTGAGGAAGGCCGCTGAATACAGCAGCGCACGCCGAGAGAATTCGCTTCTTCGAAGGCAGCTCCGACAGTATGGCGCCTTCGGCGATATGGTGGGCGCATCGGACGCGATGCGCGAGATTTACACGCTGATCGAGCAGGTCGCCCCAAGCGCCGTCTCGGTATTGGTCACCGGCGAGTCGGGCACCGGCAAAGAGATGGTGGCTCGCACGATTCACCGGTTGAGCCCGCGTGCGACTCAGCCGTTCATCGCGATTAACTGCGCGGCAGTGCCGGAAACGCTGATGGAATCGGAGTTGTTCGGCCACGAGAAGGGCGCGTTCACCGGCGCCGCGGATCGCCGCATCGGCTGCTTCGAGCTTGCAAACAATGGAACGTTGCTGCTCGATGAAATCGCGGACATGCCCTTCCTGCTTCAGGCTAAGCTTCTGCGTGTGCTCGAAGACAAGACCGTGCGGCGACTCGGCTCGACCAAAGAGACCGGCGTCGATGTTCGAGTAATCGCGGCTACAAACAAAGATCCGGTAAAGGCTGTTCAGCAAGGCATCTTGCGGGAAGACTTGCTGTATCGATTGAACGTTATTACAATCCACCTTCCGCCCCTGCGAGATCACCGCGACGACGTGCCGCTCCTTGCTCAGCATATGATAGAAGAGCTGAGCAAACGTCACGGCAAGTCTGCTCGATTGATAGCGCCGGAGGCAACTGAGGCGCTGCTTTCTCATCATTGGCGCGGAAACGTTCGCGAGCTTCGCAACGTGATCGAACGCGCGGTAGTGATTTGCGACGGAGAGCAAATAGAAAAGCGCCATCTGCCCTATCACATCACCGGCCAGGAACCCTCACCGACCGCCGACGCCGTGATGATACCGATCGGCTTGCCCCTTGAAGAAGTGGAGCGGCGAGTGATACTCAGCACACTTGCGCGCTCAGACAACAACAAGACGCGAACCGCTGAAACTTTGCACATAAGCCTCAAGACGCTTCATAACAAGCTGCGCGCTTACAAGGAAGCGGAGGGCAAGGACGACGGGGCAGCGTAAGAACTTCCTTCGGACCGACGGCTTCCAGCAAATGGCTACGACGGTTACTGCTGACAATCAAGTGGAACGCGCGGTTCCCGTGACCGCACAAACGGCAAAGCGGGTGGGGAGTTCTCCGTGGTTCAATCCTGGAGTTCGTTCTCGTCAAATCGCTTTGATCACGTTGCTCGTCGCTGTAGTAGTCATCATCACCACTGCGGTAAACATCGCGCACTTGACCGGAGTGATTATCAACCGCACTCAGGAGGAGGCCAGTCAGTTGTCGAACCAGATCGATTACGCGGTCCGACAAGAGCTGGAACACAACAGGACCGTAGATCATGTCGACGACTATTCAGCTCTTTCCAGTGAGCATTCGGGAGTGCGAGGGCTGATGGAATCGACGATCGTTACCTCCAGAACAATCGCTTATCTTTATCTTACCAATCCGAGCGGCCAGATAGTTACCGATTCAGAAGGCCGGCGCGAGCTGGCTGCCAACAGGTATATGATCGGCGATCCCAATTCCGATCGGCCCAACCTCGATCAACTGGCCGATCAAAGCGGCTACGTTCAACTCGCTCGAGTATTGTTCGGTCCTTCGGTCTACGAATATCGCGAGCACCTTCCGATCCCTCGCAAGAACGTTGGCGATATCGAGAGCCCTTTTTCGGGAGACCTTCACATTGGTGTGTCGGCGGCGGCCGTGCGCAGCGAACTCCTTTCGCCAGTCGCTACTAATTTGGTAATCGGATTGTTGGCGATCGTTGGAGCGGCGATCGTTGCCATAAGCTCGGCAAACCTCCTGCTGCGTCCTCTTGAAGCTATTTCTACAAGCATCGATCGATTGGGATTGAGTGATCATACGGATTCAATCGCTGAAATCGACCTGCCGCGCGATGAGATGGTCACCGGAGTTACTGCTCGCCTTCGTCAATTGGGTGAGCGGCTTGCAGGCGAGCGAAGCGAATTGGAAATTATGCGCGGGCGTTTGCGTCAGGTCGTTAGCCATCTCGAAGAGCGGCTGCTTCTGATAAACCGCGAAGGCCGGGTGATTCTGGCAAGTCCGGATGCCGAGCAGATTCTGGGCCTGAATGATGTTGAGCTCGCCGGACTTCCGATCGACGAAACGCTTGGGATCGATCACCCGCTCGTCGCTACAATCGAGCGCGCATTCCGAGAACGTAGCTCAATAGCGCGCACGACTCTGGTTCTTCCGGGCAAACCGCGACCACGGCAACTCCTGGCCTCGGTTCAATACATCGAGGACGCAGGCGAGCCGGTCGGCGCTTTGGTGAGCATGCGGGACTATGAATCGTTTCAAAAACTTGAATCACAGTGGGATTTGTCGAAGCGATTGGCTGACCTGGGGCGAATCACATCGGGCATTGCCCACGAGGTCAAGAATCCGCTCAACGCGATGGTAATCCACCTCGAGATTCTGCGCTCAAAGCTCGAGTCGGGGAAGGCCGACCCTCAACCACAAATCGATATTCTGGATTCGGAGATAAAGCGGCTCGATCGAGTCGTGCAAACTTTTCTGAATTTCACCTGGCCAGTTGAAATTCGCCTTCAGCCGATAGACTTGAACACGATCGTAAGTCAGGTAATCGCGCTCGCTTCGACCGAGGCCCAGGAGCGGGGCGTGACGATCAACAAGCAACTCGAGACAGGACCGCTGGTCATCAAGGGCGACGCTGATCTTTTGAAACAAACGCTGCTGAACATAATCATGAATGGCTGCCAGGCTATGCCTGAGGGAGGCCCGCTAAAAGTTTCGACAACTCGAGGTGCAGACGGCTCAGCTCGAGTCACGATAGTTGACCGAGGCGTCGGTATAGCAAGCGAAGATCAGGAGCGGATTTTCAATCTGTATTACACAACTAAGAAGGGCGGAACCGGAATTGGTCTCGCTCAGGCATTTCGCGCGGTGCAACTTCACGGCGGAGAAATCCGCTTCGAAAGTCAGATTGGGGTTGGAACTGTATTCGAGATCATTCTTCCTGCGACGAATTGATAGGCCAGTCAGAACAAGCCAAGGCGTTTGGGCTCATTCGAACTCATCCGATAGCGGTTGTCTTCCAGCGAAGCCGGCATCCGTTTCGTGCCACCACTCGATTTCTTCTTCGTCCAGCTTCCAGCACAGATAAACGATGCGGCCGTCGCGGTCGTAAGGGAAGTCGACAAGACCGGTGCGAAAATCTTTTAAGTGCACTCCCAGATACTCGATTTCCTGAACTGCTTCACTGAAGGCGATCAAGCGAGCGAGATAGGCAGAACCAACTCGAGTGCCGCCGCCTCCCTCGCTGGCCTTCGCTCTCGCGAGATCGATTTCGACGCGCATATCGAGCAACGCTTCGCGCTCTCGAACCACGCGTGTCAGCAGGTTTCGCAGGCGAGGTATCAAGCTTCGAGCCTCGTTTAAAGTGAATACTCTGATCTCTTCAGTATCGTCGTACATCATCGGCTCAACTACCGCTTCGGACGCCTGCGTAAAGGCTGTTTGAATTCAGGAAACTTCGAGCCCGCGCCCGCCGAGTCGATTGCGGCCCGCGTTTGCTCGATCAATCGTCGCCGAACGATGTTGCGCAAACGCTGGCTGCGTCCTTCGGTGAAATGATCGATCAGGAGAATCATTCGTTGCCAACCCGATTCGAGCTCATCCGCGATTCGTGAGATCTGGCTTATGTCGTAAGGCACTGCAATCACATCGCAGCCCAGGCGCGCGAACACTGACAGATATCTCGCAGTCGCAAGGTCAGGGCAGAGCAATCGTCGGTTGCCGACCTTCAGCTCGATTCCCAGCAGCGTGTGAAGCACATCGACGGGTTGCTTTCTTGCGCTCGCGCGAAGCTCATACTGGCGCGTTCGTTGACTGCGAATCTTGTCACGGTAGATGGTTGAGATCGAGAGTTCGCCAAGTTGTTGTCTCACTTCCGTAGCGATGTCTTCGCCCTTGACGGGCCGAACGCGGCGCGAGATATGAGCATCAATCGATTCCACGTTGATTGCGTTGGATTTCATGTTGGAGGTCACTTGCGAGCTTGCGTTACTTGATCGCGGGCTCGCTCAAGCGTATCAAGTACGCGACCCGGAAGAATTCCCAGGTACAACGTGCCAAGCACCGCCAACACCAATGCCGCAGCCATCGACCTCGCGACTGTCGGCGGTTTGAATCCAGTGGCTGGCTCCGAAAAGAACATCGCAACTATTACGCGCAAGTAATAAAACCACGAGATCGCACTGTTGAGGACCCCGATAATTACCAGCACGTGGAAGCCTCCAGCCCACGCCGACTTGAAGACCAGAAGCTTTGCCATGAATCCGCCGGTCAGCGGCAGACCCGCAAGGCTCAGAAGAAAGAGCGACAGAATGCTGGAGAGCATTGGCGAGAGAAATCCGATTCCAGCGTAATCGGAAATCTCGACGCGCTTATCGCCACGCCGCGCGATCAACTCGATTATTCCGAACGCCCCGATGTTAATAAGAACGTAACTCAAGAGATAAAACGCAACCGCTCGCCAGTCGCCCGCCACCATTCCCACAAGCGCATACCCTGCATGCGCGATTGATGAATAGGCCAGCATGCGCTTGATGTTGCTTTGAACGATCGCGACAAGATTGCCGATGGTCATCGTCAAGATGGCCATAATCATCAGCGCAGTCGTGATGGAGCCTTCGAGAATTCGCAGGGTGCCCGTACTGGCCGCGAACGATGTCGCGGCAAATGTCAGGATGAACACGCGCGAGAAAGATGCGAACGCAGCGGCCTTCGAGCCTGTTGAAAGGAACGCAGTGACCGGAGTCGGCGCACCTTCATAGACGTCGGGCGACCAAACGTGGAATGGAGCCGTTGCGACCTTGAAGCCGAATCCGACGATCATCATCGCCGCGCCGGCCAGCAGCATCTCGGGCGAGTAAAGAGTGCCGGCAATTATTCGAGCGCTGATCAACTTCAGATTTGTTGTCGCTGCCGGATGCGCAGCCGCGTTATAGCTCGCTCCGTAGACTAACGCGATGCCGTAAAGCAAAAACGCCGTCGAAAACGAACCGAGTATGAAGTACTTCATCGCCGATTCGTTTGAGCGAAGATCGCGCCTTCGATATCCGCAAAGCACGTAGGTAGAAATCGAAGTTATCTCGAGTCCCAGAAAAATCATCACCAGATCGTTCGCGGCGGACATAAAAAGCATTCCCGTTGTTGCAAACATCAACAGCGCGAAGTATTCGCCCGCAGGCAATTCTTCTTCATCGATCCAGCGAAGCGAGATCAGCACGGTCAAGAAGGTGACGATCAGGAAAATCAGCGCAAAGAACAATCTGAAATCATCGGTGATGATCATGCCTCTGAACGAAATCGCACCACCTTGCCCCCAGAGGCTCACGACAGCCGCGGCCGATGCTGCGAGGCCGAGCAGCGACACGAGTCCGGCGACTCTGCGCTCGAGCTTTCTGGAGACGGCGTCCAGCATCATTATCAGCACCGCCACTACGGCGGTGATGGTCTCGGGTAGAATCGCGTGATAGTTGATTCCGAGCGTTTCCATCTATTGCTTCTCGACGAGGCTTGATTCTCGAGTTTGGCTCAACGCGAGTTCAGATGTTGAGGTAAGCCGCTCCTTGATCGATTGAATCGCCTGCGCACTCCGCGAAAGAAAGACGCTTGGGTAAACTCCCATCGCAAGAACGAGAAGCGCGACCGGCGTCAGCACGAGCTTCTCTCGAAGGTTCAAATCGACAAGTTTCAGGTTCTCCGGATTGCGCACTTCTCCGAAGACCACTCGTTGAAACATCCAGAGCATGTAGACTGCGGACAGAATCATTCCCAGCGCGGCCAGTGACGCGAACAGCTTGGCGTGCGGCAGCAGCGTCGATGAAAACGTGCCGATAAGAATCAGGAACTCGCCGACGAAACCGTTTAAGAGCGGCAAGGCTATCGAAGACAACGTCACTACCATGAAAAAAGTAGAGAAGACCGGCATCACGTTCGCCAATCCGCCAAACTCAGCAATCAATCTCGTGTGCCGGCGATCGTAGACCATGCCTACGATGATAAACAGCGCGCCGGTCGAGACTCCGTGATTGAGCATTTGATACAGCGCGCCCTGCATGCCTTGATCGGTGAATGAGAAGATCCCAAGCACCACGAAACCGAGGTGGCTCACCGACGAGTAAGCGACTAACTTTTTCAGGTCAGGTTGTACCATCGCGACAAGCGCGCCGTAGATAATGCCGACCACGGCAAGCGACGATATCAACACTGACCACTGGTGCGCGGCGTCAGGAAAGATGGGCAGGTTGAAGCGCATCAGACCGTAAGTGCCCATCTTCAGAAGCACGCCGGCAAGGACAACCGATCCGGCGGTCGGCGCTTCGACGTGAGCGTCGGGCAGCCAAGTGTGAAAAGGAAAGAGCGGAACCTTGATCAGAAATGCGAGCGCGAACGCCCAGAACAACCAGCTCTGCGTTGTCGGATCCAAAACAAACGCATTGGTCTTGACGTCGTTTGTGATCGTAGCAATGTCGAACGTATAGTTGCCAAGCGTCGCGTTGCCATGAATGTAGTAGAGCGCGATTATGCCCGCCAGCATTACAAGCGAGCCGATGACGGTGTAGATTACGAACTTCACTGCCGCATAAATTCGACGCTCGCCTCCCCATACTCCGATCAAAAAGTACATCGGCACCAGCATCACTTCCCAAAACAGATAAAAGAGGAACATGTCCATCGCGACGAACACGCCGAGCATGCCGGTCTCGAGCGCGAGCATTGAAACCAGAAACTCACGAAGCCGCTTGTGGATAGAATTCCACGAAGAGATCAGGGCGAGAGGAACGAGAAACGTCGTCAAAATGACGAGCCATAAACTCAAACCGTCGATCGCGACGTGATAGCGAACTCCAAAATTGAATGCGTTGATCCAAGGGACATTGGTTTCAAACTGAAGGCCCGCTGCTTTGTTGAAGCCAAGCGGCAATGCCAGCGAGATCACAAACGTTGCAACAGAGAAGAGAAGCGCGGTCCACTTCATCGCGCCTTCGTTTGGTTTATCGCCTCGCCAAACGAGCAGCAACACGATCGCGCCCGCGAGCGGTAACAGCGTTACGATGGTAAGAAGATTGCTCGTCATAACACTCGTGAGCCGTTAGCGAATCACAAAGTAAGCGATTAGCAACAAAGCTCCGAAAACAAGTACTGCCACATAACTTCTTGCGAGTCCCGATTGCAGATATCGCAGGCCGGTGCCGAGCAGGCTCGCGAGATGCCCGGCTCCATTCACCGCGCCGTCGATGACGTGAACGTCGATGAACTTCCATAACACGTTAATTGAACCCTGCTTGATGGGTTGCACGATCGCCGCGTCATAGACTTCGTCGACATAGTATTTCTCTTCGAGCAACCGAGGCGGCTCCCAAAGAGGCTTGCGATTGAACCACACCCAGCCAATTGCTATTCCAGCAAGCGCAATTGTTATGGATACACCGGTGAGCGTCAGTTCGAGGCTGTGGTTTGCGGGCGGCTCGACAATCTCCGGCATCAGGGAAAACTCAGGCACCGAAGGCTCGCGATGTTCGCGCACCGGTTCTTTCGCTTCCTTCATGTGCGGACTCGCAATCGACGGCTTAAGCAAACGCTCGAAATAGTTCGGCAGCGCGCCGCCCGGCAAACCCTCGGGCACTCCGAGATATCCGGCGAACACAGCTCCTGCCGCAAGCACAATCAGCGGCAAGACCATCGAACGGGGCGATTCGTGCGGTGGCCCCGCATGATGCTCGCCTGACGTGGAATGAGCTTCCAGAGCCGGTTCTGGGGCTGTGAATCTTTCACCCCAGAAAGTGAGCACCATTAATCGAGTCATATAAACAGCGGTTACCAGAGCTGTTATCGCGCCAACGAACCATAGAATCTTTGCCCACGAGTCGGGCAAGCCTTCGGCGACGAACGAGCGATAGAGAATCTCATCCTTGCTGAAGAAGCCTGAGAGAAGCGGTACGCCTGAAATCGCCAGCCACCCGACGAGCATCGTCGCGAAGGTCAGAGGCATGTACTTTTTCAGCCCGCCCATTTTTCTCATATCCTGCTCGTGATGCATTCCGACTATCACCGAACCGGAGCCAAGAAAAAGCAACGCCTTGAAAAACGCGTGAGTGAATACGTGAAAGATTCCGGCTCCGAAGGCTCCCACACCGCAAGCCAAAAACATGTAGCCGAGCTGCGAAATCGTTGAATAAGCCAGCACCTTCTTGATGTCCCATTGCGCAAGGCCGATCGTCGCCGCGAACAGAGCGGTTGCCGCGCCGACAATTGCAACGATAAACATCGCAGTCGGCGCGTGAACGTAAATCGAGCTCGCTCGTGAAACCATGTAAACACCCGCAGTTACCATCGTCGCCGCGTGTATCAACGCGCTGACTGGAGTCGGACCGGCCATTGCGTCCGGCAGCCAGACGTACAGCGGCAACTGCGCGCTTTTTCCGATCGCGCCTACAAACAGAAGCACCGCGATTGTTGTGATACCGCCGGCGAAGATTGCTGATAATGCGAGCGGGTCGGTGGTCTGGGCCATCGCCCAGTCAAACGCGCCGTGAACGCCTCGACCCGGATCGTCGAAGAAAAAAATCGTTCCGGCTTTTGTGAACAGCAACATCACACCTAACGCGAATCCAAAATCGCCGATTCGATTTACGATGAAAGCCTTTTTCGCGGCATCGTTGGCAAAGTCTTTCTGAAAGTAGTAGCCGATCAACAGATATGAGCAGAGCCCCACACCTTCCCAGCCTACGAACATCAAAAGGAAGTTGTCGGCAAGTACCAGCGTCAGCATCGAGAACATGAAAAGATTCATGTAGGCGAAGAATCGCCAGTAGCCCTTGTCGCCGCGCATGTAACCGGTCGCGAAAACGTGTATCCAAAACCCTACAAAGGTGACGAATAGAATGTAAATTGCCGAGAGTGAATCGAGCACCAGCGAGGCATCAGCGCGAAACGAGCCGACATTGATCCACGTAAACAGATACTCGTAATGCTTATCTCCGTGCTCTAGCGCCGAAGCATGGTTGAAGAATGAATAGAAGGCGAGAATCGATGAGACCGCGACGGTCGAGCAGGCGATCCAGCCGATCACGCGCTCGCTCATTCGCTTTCCGAACAATCCGAGGATTGCGGCGCCAATGAGTGGAGCTAGAATAATGATTGCTAACGGATATTTCACGCGCGAGTTACCTTCACTTCTACAGCTTCATCGCATCGACCTCATCGACGTTGAGTGATTCGCGATTGCGGAAAATAGAAATGATTATTGCAAGTCCGACTGCGGCTTCAGCAGCGGCAACGGTCATCACGATGAAGACAAAGAGCTGTCCGCCTACGTCGCCGAAAAAACCTGAAAGCGCAACAAACGTTAGATTAACTGCATTCAGCATGAGCTCTATGCACAGGAATATCGTGATTGCGTTTCGCTTGATGAACACGCCCACGGCTCCGATCGTGAAGAGCAGAGCCGAGAGCGCTAAATACCATGACAGTGGAACCATTGCATTTCCTGCGAACGAGAATTGCAATTTGCAATTCCTGCCTCTCGGCGCGTCAGTCTCCTTCTCGTCTTGCCAAAACCATCGCTCCGACGACCGCCATCAGAATCAATACCGAGGTAACTTCAAACGGAAGCAGGTAATCGCTAAACAATGCCGTGCCGATGCTCCAGGTTGTCCCGACCACCTGGTCGGGATCTCCGGAAAGAACAGGCAAGGTGAGTGGACGAATCTGGCGAAGCACGAAGAACATCTCCGCTATCAACACGCCAGCGAATGGAATCGCCAGCAAGCGCAGTCCTTTTTGTTTCTCGACTTCCGGCTGAGTCTTCGGCACGTTCAAAAGCATTATGGCGAATACAAACAACACCATAATCGCGCCGGCGTAGACTACGATCTGAATTGCCGCGATGAACTGCGCTCGCAACGTTAAATAGAGCACGGACAGCGAGAGCAGCGTTACGATCAACGAGAGCGCGCTGTAGAGCGGGTTTCGTTGAATCAGGATATTCAGCGCGCTCGCAACAGCGATCGCCGCGACGACTATGAAGAGAATTTTTTCCAGTTCACCCGTCATGCCAGGAACAGAATCACAGTCGACGTAATGATTATGTTTACGATCGCGGCCGGAACCAGAACCTTCCACCCAAACCGCATAAGCTGATCGTATCGAAATCGCGGCACGGTGTAGCGAATCCACATCGCCAGGAAAATCAGCGCGAGTACTTTGATCACAAAGTAGACCGGCCCAAGAATCGGTAACCTGCCGACGAAGGGACCGTTCCATCCACCGAAGAACAATGTCGTCGCAATCGACGACGCCGTGATGAGGTTCAGATATTCAGCCATTTGAAACATCACGAACTTCATCGATGAGTATTCTGTGTGATAACCGGCGACAAGCTCGGAGTCGGCTTCCGGTAGATCAAACGGCGTACGATTGGTCTCCGCAAGCGACGCAATATAGAAGATGATGAACACAAACATCAACGGAAACCGAAAGATGTTCCAGCCCATGTGTCCAAACCAGACGCTCTGCTTGTTGACGATCTCAACCAAATCGAGCGAGCCGGAGTACAGGAGTACGCAAACGATCGAGAGTCCAAGCGCCAACTCGTAACTTATCATCTGCGCGCTCGATCGCAGACCGCCCATCAGCGAGTACTTGTTGTTTGAAGACCAGCCTGCCAGCACGATTCCGTAGACACCAACCGAGGTGAGCGCGAGTACGTACAAAAGGCCGACGTTCATGCGCGTGACGTGAAGCTCGATAGCGCGACCGAATAGGTTGATCTCGCTTCCATAGGGAATCACGATGAATGTCATCAACGCGGGTATCAATGATAAAGCAGGGGCGAAGATATAAAGCCAGCGATTGGCTTGAAGGGGAACAATGTCTTCCTTGAAAATCATCTTTAGGCCATCCGCCGCCGGCTGAAGCAAGCCCCATAGACGGAAGCCAAAAAGCCCAACGCGATTGGGTCCTACCCGCATCTGAATCCAAGCCATGACCTTTCGCTCCATCAGGGTGACGTAAGCGACCGCCGTCACCAGTATGAGGAGAATAACTATCGTCTTAATAACCCACTCGAGCAGGAGGTTGGTCATAGCGATTTTGGATTTTGGATTTTAGATTTTGGACTAGGATCCTGGAGGCTGGCGGCGCACCCGTAACGATAAATCCAAAATCTAAAATCCAAAATCAGACTAGCGGTTCCACTCAAGTATTCCTTTGCGCCACACGTACACGAGGCCTACGAACAAGACCACCATGAAGAGCATCATTTCGCCGTAGAAGACGTATTTCAAATGCCGGTACGCATCGGACTCGAGCACTCCTCGAAAGACTACGGCCCATGGCACTAGAAACACGGCTTCGATGTCGAACAGAAGGAAGGCCATAGCTACAAGATAGAACTTGACTGAATGGCGCTCGCGCGCGGTTCCGACCGGTTCGACGCCGCACTCGTACGGCATGAGTTTTTCCCTGGTCGGGTGTCCTTTCGACGCAACTCGCGAAAGAATGATGATGACTGCTGCCATTCCGATTGCGAGAATGAAGATCAGGAGAACGGGAATGTAGTTGCGCATCTTTAGGCCCGGGTGTTCATATCAGCGGGTTACAGATGGTGCTTGTAAAACAGTCGCGAAATTGCCTTTGGTAATGACTAGGCATCTTATCGCCCGCCGAATTTCAGTGTCAAGCAATGAAGCTCCGAACGACACAGAACAAAGCATCTTGCGAGCGCCGCTGCGCGCCGACAAAGAAAAGTATTGTTGCTCGAAAGAGCTTCGACTAACATCGAGGCAAAATCGAGGTTGAGAGCGTCAACCGGATCAGTTGAGAGCTAGAGTGGAAATGACGTGCGAGTACTGTAAGAGCGCGATTGCGAACGGTCAAACACGGTGCGAAAGCTGCGGAGCACCGATTTCTGACGAAGCCGGAGCGATGACTGACTTTCGTCTTTGCCCGATGTGTCATCGCAAGCTGCTGGCGCTCGGTAGTCCCGCTTGCAACTATTGCGGAAGACGGCTTCCAGAAGAGTACATCAGGGCTCGAGGAAGCGATCTTAAACGAGTGACGGAATTGGAAGGGAATGAGAGTGCCACAGAAGCTCGCACTAAGCTCGATTTGTTCTTCTCCGAATCCAACCGGCATTACCGGGGAGGCTCGTCGGCGCTCGGCCTTTTCGACATCACAAGTTTGTTCGACTTATTCAGCTAGCGTTGAATGCGCAGAGGCATCCCTTCGACAAGAAATTTCTTTGATGGGTTTGAATCAGGGTTGGCTTTGTCCAGCATAGCGTAGCGGGTCAACAGCCTGATCGTTTTCTCGAATCTCGTAGTGCACGTGAGGGCCCGTTGAACGTCCCGTGCTGCCAACGTTTCCGATCTGATCGCCGCGCTTGACTCGCTGACCAGGTTCGACCGAGATTCGCGACAGGTGCCCGTAACGCGAGGTGATTCCGTTGCTGTGATAGACGGTGACGAGGTTGCCGTAGCCCGCGTGTGGAGAGGCGTAGATCACTAACCCGTCGGCGGTCGCGGTGACGGGCGTTCCAAAATCGACAGCGATATCGAGTCCTTCGTGGACCTCTCGCCCTTCACCGTTGAAAGGATTCCGCCGCATTCCGAATCCGTCGGTGACGTACCCGTTGACCGGGAGACCTCGAGGGATCGAAGCCAGGCGAAGGACGTTTGAATGAATGCGATCGTTTATGTGTCTGACTTCGCGCTCCAGATGGTCTGCAGCTTTATCAAGCGCGACAACGGTCTCAGGTCCGCCGATTCCGACCAATTCATCGGTCTCGGGTGAATGCTCCATTTTGGCTTTGCGAGCGAGTTCTTTGGACATATCTTCGACGTAGTTGATTTGTCCTTTCAATTTCGCGTATGAGTTCTGGTAGACATCGTTGGTCTGTTTGAGGCTTTCATTTTCGGCCTTCACCGAAAGATATCTCAAGTTCAGCGCCTCGTGCTGACCCAGCCTGAAAATGCCATATACCACCAATAAAAGGGTGACAGCGAACACGCCAAGGCCCAGGCGAAGAATGTTGCGGTGAATGCTAAGCTGTCTGACTTTCGATGTGCGACTCGGGGAAATTAAGACTGTATAAACCCGATTATCCTTCGCCATTCATCGCTCCTTAGAGACCTTACCTATGGCTTATGATGCCGTTGCCATACTTCCTTCAGCTTCACGGCTTTTTGAGTGAGGGGTCATTCCGCTCAATTGGAAGCCGGAGAGTATCACACGACAAACAGGTTGGCAACAGAACCGAGGCACGTCCCGGGCGATTTAAGAAATTCGCAACAATTGAGCAGATTTGAGGGGCTGTCCGATGGAATGCTGACGATTTGCGAGGCGGAGGGCGGGAGAAGAGCGGCAGAAGCGAAGACGACGCATTATTGACGTCGTCTGCTTCTGCGCCTCGACCACTTGATCTTCTCGACTACACAGCGCGGCACGCTAAGTCTGTGGGGCGCTGCGTGGTGCTATCAGCTTATAGACGAGCCACGCCGCGAGCACCAGGAATCCCAGAACAATGGCGATCCAAAGAAGTTTGAACGCGAAGCCGATCAAAAATAACAGAATGCTGACCAGTTTGATGGCTATAACGAAAGCCACCAGTCCAAGTACGAATCTTAGAAAACCCATAACTCACCTCCTGTCGAACTTGTACGACCACCGATGTGCTTCAATTAGCCAAAGCGGTGGTCTGCGTCTGACGAGCTGCGCCCGCCTGAATGATTATGTTTTTAAAAGAAGTCCTCAACTTAATTATCGGGCCGTTGGACCCGAGCGACGCGACTAGAGCATTTCGCGTAACCTGATCGAGCTGATTGAAGCCGATCGGCTGAATCTGACCGTTCTCGGTTTCGGCGTCGAGTTGGAACCGGCTCGATTGCGGCAGCACCAGCTTGATCAGACCATGATTGTTTTCAACTTCGATGTCGCCCGCCGGTTCCGTCGCCGCAATCAGGGTGACATCGCGATAACTCGTCTCGGCTCGAACACTCTCGTAAAAATTCCTGACGGTGATTTCGCCGTGCGAGGTCTCAATCGATACGGCTCCGCGAATATCATCGGCGTTGACGGAGCTCTGCTCGGCCTGAACATCGAGGTCGCCGGTGATTGAACCAAACTGAAGATCACTGTTTGAGGAGGACACTCTCAAGTCGCCGTCGATGTCCCTGGCGCGAACATCGGAATTCGGCGCGTCGATGGTCAGCTCCGCCGCGTGTGACACGTCCACGCTGGCGTGCTGAGTCTTTAGCTCTGACGCCTGACTGAGACCCGCGGCGACAATCCTCGAGAACGGCGCATCAACATGAACCGGGCCGGTGATGTCGCGCAGCTCGACGGACCCGTGGCTCGCAGTCAGCACAAGCGCTCCGGCAATGTTTGAGAGTCGCGCTCGCCTTGCGCCGTTGACTGTCACGTCACCGTCGACTTTTGACACGCTGGCGTCGGAATAGGTAAGCGCGAGATTCACATCACCTCGAATGCCGGATATGTCAGCCTGACCGTAGCTCGCTTTGGCGATGAGCCCGCCTTGCACTCCGGTTGCGGTAATTGATCCATAGCTATCGATCACGGTGACAATCGCTGACGAGGGCACCTCAATTTGAACATCCGTAGTGAACTGCTCAGCCAGCTGGTCGCGGTTTGTGGTGACGGAAACGTTGTCGCTTGTCTGATTCACCACAAGATGAATGCGATCGGCAATCTTGCGAGCTTCCGTCTCGCTCCAACCGCGAACTCCTTTTACTAGTGTCGCTCGCACGGCTGAACTGCCGCCGGTTATTCGAACGCTGCCGTAGCTGTTATTGATTACAACCTTGACGTCGGGACGAATATCCGTAGTCACTATGGTCGGATCGGTAAAGGCATAGGCGTCTCCGACTACCGAATCGCGCAGACCGCTTAGAAAGCCCGGCAGCTTGAGGGCAGAAAGAACTGAAGGTTTGTTCGCTGCTCGGTTCGCAAACACTCCTGTCAGCACAATCAGCAAAATCACCGCGATGCTAAGGGGCGTGAAAATTCGAGGGGCCGGTCCTTCACTGTGACGATGTGAATAAATACGAATAAGTTCGACGCCGGCGAATACAAACAACAGAAGCATCCAATACCGTCCATATACCTGGAGCGCGTTTAGGCCGGGTTCGAATCGCGCGGCGAGGAAAAGTACGCCGACGATTATCAGGAGCATTCCGCCGAGCGGAGATCGAGGCTTGCGCTCAACTGCAAAGCCCATCACTCGGACAACGCCGGCGCAAATCAAGAACACCGGCCATAGAGCGATCAGCCAACCTGCCGCTCCCGATCTGGCTGGAGCAAGAACCAGGACGAGGCCGACACCCAGCAGCAGAATTCCGAGCAGCAGGGTTCCCCGTCTGTGTTTGCGTTCAGTAGTCAACTCTCTACCTTCGGCCGGCCGAGTAAGACCGCTTGTTCGCTTCCGATGATTGTCGACTGAATCTGTCCGGAACCAGCGGATAAGGCGCTGATGGATGTTCGTCGTAGCTTTCTTCTCTCGACCTCTTGAAGTAGCGAGTCAGAAGATAGCCTCCAAAGATAATTAATGCGACGGGAAAAAGTTTGGTGAACGCTATGAACGCAAGTGGTCGCGCGAGTTGGATAACAAGCAGGAGCCCCGCGGTTATCAACACGATTCCAATGACTGGAGCGCGATTGATCAAGGAGCGCTTGAAGCGAAGCTCGTCGGCTGCAGGGCTCTCTCCCTGATCGATCAGTCGCGCAGTGCGATAAGCGTCCACGATCGAGTACAAATAGAAAGCGAGACCGGAAAGGACAAAAAAACCGGGCGCAATCCGCAGAGCCGTGAGCTGGAACAATCCGACAATAGTTACAAAATGAACGACTCCCTTAATGTTCTGACGATTGTAAACTGCACCCATTCCCGGTAATAGAGCGAAAAGAGCTGCCAACCTGGCTTTCCCTTTGTTTCTCCCGCGAGAGTAGTTTCGCGACAGACCTTCAACTCCCAACACGATGCAGTCCTGACAATACGCGAAGCCCTTGATCCGGTGGTCGCACGCCGAACATAACGGACGCGCGCAGCTCGAACACTGAGCCCGCGCTTTAGTTGATGTGTGATATGAACAATACATCATCAAATCTTCATTCCATTTAATTGAGATTTTGTCCCATCGCGTTGAACGTTTTTCTCCTGACGGCGGTTCGAGAAAATCACTTTGTTTGGGGAAGAGTTAATTCTTTTCATTCGATTGCGCTCGTTTGTTTGAATCACGTTCTCGCGGCTGAATTTCATCGTGCGCTGGGTCGGACGGGGCATCTCCTCCAAGCGTATTCCAGAACTCGCCAATCCCGAACCCTACACTTTCCAAACGCGCGACAACTTTGTCTGTTTGCGCGTAAACATCCGTGCCGCGGCTGTAGACCTCGGATGCCCTCACGTGCGCCTGGCGATAGACTCCTGCGAAAGTTCGATCGTCTGAGAACCCGAACAGCAAAAAGGCAAAAGCCGCAAGCGTAAGCGCCGCCGAAGTCGCGAACGTCCATCGAGCGGTTTGTGTCGCGCGCGGAACAAGGCGCTCGGCCACACCGACCAACCAATCTCGCGCGAGGCGCGCCACACTGCGCCGTCCTTGGGGCATAACTGAAATCGCACGCACGATCAGTGATTGAGGGACCTCTATCTCTTCAAATGTGTGAACGGAATGGCATGCGGCTACTGCGTAAACCACATCGGTCAACAGAGCTGAGCACTCGTCACAGGCATCGGCGTGCTCTTCGAACTGATGATAAGTAGAAGCGGGCACGAATCCATCGAGAAATTCGGTAATCAAATCCTGAAAGCTGCCGCAGTCGAAATGTGACCGATCCACGGAAATGGCTACCAGAGCCATTTCCAGGGCGCCTGGTGTCTCCAGATCATCGTGTTGCTTGCAGATCTGAAGGGCGGCTTTTACTTCATCCATCAACGAACGGCAGGATCTGCACTGGAGGGCGTGGCGACGAAACAAGTTGCTTTCCTCGAAGGCGAGTGCGCCGTCGAAGTAATCGCTAAGCCTTTCCTCGAATCTTCCGCAATCCATAACTGCTCTCAATCAAGGGCTAACTGGTGGGCGAGTGAATGTCGCGCACGAGGAAGCTTCCTTGCAGCTCTGCATCTCTATATCTGTTCGCGCGGTGCGAAGACAGCCATTGAGCGCAGATCGTGAGCCTCTGACTTCGGGCCACCGATCGCTGACCGTCCTAGTCAGGGTTTACCTTCATTCTCCGTAACACCTTGGCCAATTCGATTCGGCCGCGGTTAATGCGACTCTTTACCGTGCCTTCCGGTATTTTGAGAAGATCCACTATCTCCTGATATGTCAGTTCCTCGATGTCCCTCAGAATCACGCATTCTCGTAAATCCGGTGAGAGTTTGTTAATCGCCGCGAGCACTTGCAGTCTCCGTTCGCGACGTTCAAGAGCTCGCTGCGGATTATCGCCGGCAGATGGGAGACGGTATTCATGATTGGCAAGATCATCGCCGGAGTCGGTCGGCGTTCGCTGTCGTTTGCGATAATCATCGATGACCAGATTCCTGGCGAGCCTCATCAGCCAGTTCGACAAATCGCCAAGCGATGCGTCGTACTGATTCAAGGAACGATAAACGCGAATGAAGACTTCCTGGGTCAGATCCTCTGCCGCGCTGTGACTCGAAGTAAATCGATAGGCCAGGTTATATATGCGTCTTGAGTACTGACGCACAATCTCCGCCCAGGCTTGCTGGTCATGTTGCACACAACGCTGAACCAATTCAGCATCGGTCGATGTCAAAGCGAGTTGTGCTCCCACCCCTGTCGCCTTCTCGCAAGCTACTCGTCTTGCTTCCCGATGTTATGTGAAGTCTTCCAAACTCGCTAAACGAGACGGTGACTAAAAATGTTTCAACCCCGGGCAGCCGCTCCGCCTCAGACTGTGTGCGCCGTGCGAAGGCTCCATATTTTGTGCTAGAATCTCCGCTCGCTACAGTCGGTAGCGCCTGACATCAGTTGAAAGAAACCGCGCAGCGCAAGTTCTGCGCTCAATTTCGAAACAAAGTATAGCAGAGTACATCGGAGCACTGTGAGTGGGAGAGTCAAAACCATCCTAAGCCTTCTGGTCGGCGCCTTGTTCGTCTATTGGTTCGTTCACAAGCTCAATTGGCGGGACGTGTGGTTCGAAGTGCGCGACGCTAACTTCGGCCAGCTTGCTCTCGCACTTGCTCTGTTGGTTGGGACCTACGTTCTTCGCACGCTGAGGTGGCGAAGATTGCTGGAACCGATGGCGCGGCCTCCGCTCAGCGCGCTGTTTCGAGCGACCATGATTGGCTTCACGGCGTTGTTCCTGGTGGGCCGAGCTGCGGAGATGATCGTGCGGCCGGCGGCACTTTCAGTAAAGGAACAAGTGCATCCTTCGGCGAGCTACGCGACTGTAATGATCGAGCGAGTGTTCGACATGGTTATGGTCGTAGTGTTCTTCGCCGTGAATCTGATCTTCTTTGAGTACATCGCGCGCGATGCCGACGCAATGCGCCTGTTTGGCTGGATCAAGATTACCGGGGCCGTGCTTTTGTTGATCGCTGCTGCCGGAATCTATGGGCTATCGTCTTTCAGGCGACGCCGAGGCGGCGCGCTGGCTTATCTTGAAACGAAGTTATCGCGGCTTCCTCGAAGCGTCGGGGAAGCGTTGATTAGTTTGCTCCGGCACATTTCCGAAGGGCTTGCGGTTTTACACGATGCGCGAAGCCTGACTATCACGGTTTCCTACACGGTCCTGTTGTGGTTAATGGTCGCGCTCGCCCATCTGCTTGTCGTGCGCGCGTTCGGTATCCCCTATGCCGACGTCCCGTTCACGGGAGCGGTCTTTGTTATGGGCCTTTCGATGCTTGGATCGGTGGTGCCGACACCCGGCGGGGCTACCGGGCCGTTTCACACAGCGACCGCCGCAGCTTTGGCTTTTCTCGGAGTCCAGCAGAATAAGGCCGCGTCGATCGCGATAGTCCTGCACGTTGTCATATTCGCTCCGGCAACAGTATTCGGGATGTACTATCTGGCGAAAGAAGGTCTATCCATTGGACGGCTGCGACGCATCGGTGAACGGAAAGTTTCCGAAGATGAAACCGATGAACCAGTTCAGCAGCAAAACAAAGAAGCAATGGCAGCACGAGGCTGAGCCATCAATCTAGAGAGACAGTTATGAAATGTCCTTTTTGTGCACACCTTGAAGATCGAGTCGTCGATTCACGCGAGAGCCGCGAGGGCGATGTGATACGCCGTCGGCGTGAGTGCTTGAAATGCGAGCGCCGCTTCACCAGCTACGAGCGCATCGACGAGATTCCTTACATGGTGGTGAAGAAAGACGGCACTCGCGCACCTTTTGAGCGCGAGAAGGTGCAGACGGGAATACTGAAGGCGTGCGAGAAGCGACCTATTCCTACGGCCAAGATCGAAGCGCTTGTGAATCAGGTCGAGAAATACGTGCAGGAGTCGCGCGAGCGCGAACGATCAACCGAGAAAATCGGCGAGTTGATAATGCGTCGACTCAAAGAACTGGACAAAGTGGCTTACGTGCGGTTCGCGTCGGTTTACCTTGACTTCAAAGACGCATCTGAGTTCATGAGCGAGCTTCGGTCTCTGGTACGCACAGGACGAGTAAAGTAGCGAACTTTCTCGAGACGATCGTCCAAACCTGGCCAGCGAATCCTCATTTCGGGACACGTTGGAAAGCGAAGCGAAGGAACTGACCAGAATCGGAAATAACTTCCCAAATTCGTGCCACAGAGCTAGACAAACCGGCGATACAGGATAGCGCGAACATTGACTACTTATTTCATAGGCTTTTCGCATTCATCCTGCTACTCCTTGGGAAAAGATGAACGCGAACGTCCACGCCGGAGCCGGTAAGGAAGATCGAATTGTGAAAGAAGTAATCATAGATGACAACCTGCTCAGCGTGATTGTCGACCGACTCGTCAAGGCGATCGACCCGGACCGAATAGTTCTCTTTGGCAGTCGAGCGCGAGGCGACGAGCGAGGCGATAGTGACCTCGATCTCCTTGTTATTAAGGACTCCGACGATCCTCCCCATAGGAGGGTCATTCCCGCCTACCGCGCGTTGACAGGCATTGGTGTTCCCAAAGACATTCTCTGGCGAACTCCGAACGAAATTAGAGACTGGGCGGGCGTCGAAAACTACATCGCTACACGAGCCTTGCGCGAGGGAAGAGTGCTTTATGAAAAGCGAGCTTGACCTTGCGCGGGCCTGGCGAGCAAGGCCGAGAGTGATCTGCGTATGGCAGAGATTGGCATGTCGCGCTCCCGGAGCGCTGTCGCTTTTCACGTCTAGGTGAACTACTCGCTTGTGCTAGAATCGTCAACGGTCATCTAGGTCTTACGGTTGACTGAGGAAGGAACCGACCCTTGCGGAGATTCAATACGTGGCAGATGAGGACGGTAACACCGTCGCAGCCATAGTCCCAATAGAATTGTGGCGGGAGATCGAGTCTGAAAGAGAAACGGCTACCTGCTCAAGAGCGAGAACATGAAGCGTCGGCTCGTTGAAGCTAAAAACCGGCAAGAAGGGATCAGCCTTGACGAAGCCTGTGAGAATCTTGGAATTTGATTCCGCTGCTTTTGAAGACTGGCTTGGTGGGTAGAGCAAGTTCTAATAAGGCCCTGCGCATAGCTTGTAGATATCATTACTAGTATCCTTTCAGTTCTATGTCTTCACTAATCGAGCCAGAAGAGATTCAAATCGAACAAACCGACGAGCAATTGAAGTTGCCCGATTCGCTACCCGTCTTGCCGCTTCGAGACATCGTCATCTTTCCTTATATGATCGTGCCGCTCTTCGTTCAACGCGAGCGTTCGATTCGCGCGGTGGAGCACGCGCTCGCTGAGAATCGGATGATCATGTTGGTCGCCCAGCGCGACCTCGAGAAAGAAGAACCGATCGGCGGAGATCTCTACAACTACGGCACTGCTGCCTCGATCATGCGGATGCTGAAGATGCCCGACGGCCGAATCCGAATTCTCGTGCAGGGACTTGCGCGGGCAAGCGTCACTCGCTTCGATGAAAACCTTCCGCATCTTCTTGCTCACATTCTTCCGCTGTCGGACAGCGAGCCTGACGCCGACGAGCTCGAGATGGAAGCTCTCATTCGAAACGTGCGAGCCTCCCTCGAGCGCGCGATCACCCTCGGGAAAAACATCTCGGGTGAGGTTATGGCGATCGTCGCGAATCTTGAAGACCCGGGACGTCTCGCCGATGTAGCTGCCTCGAACCTTGAGCTGAAAGTCGTCGATGCACAAAGCGTGCTCGAAAAGCTTAACCCAGCCGAGCGCCTTCATCGCGTGAACGAGTTGCTTGCGAGAGAGATCAATGTGTTGATGGTTCAACAGGAAATCAACACTCAGGCCAAGGGCGAGATCGATCGCAGCCAACGAGAGTTCTACTTGCGTCAACAACTGAAGGCCATTCAATCAGAGCTTGGGGAAGGGAACGAGCTGGGTGAAGAAATAGCTCAGTATCGAGAGAAGATGCTTCAATCGAACCTTCCCGATACAGTCGAAGAAGAAGTAGACCGGCAGATCAAGAAGCTCGAGCGTATGCATCCCGATGCGGCCGAAGCCGCAACGCTGCGGAACTATCTTGACGTGATGGTTGCCTTGCCGTGGTCGAAATCGTCCGAGGAGAACCTCGATCTCAAGCGCGCTCAAACCATCCTCGATGAAGATCATTACGGCCTCGAGAAGGTCAAGGAGCGAATCATTGAAACGCTCGCCGTGCGAAAGCTGAAAGACAAAGTCAAAGGCCAGATACTTTGTCTCGTGGGGCCGCCCGGCGTTGGAAAAACGAGTCTTGGCCGGTCGGTCGCTCGCGCGTTGAACCGCAAGTTTCAGCGCCTGAGCCTCGGCGGCTTGCACGATGAAGCCGAGATTCGCGGTCACCGCAGAACCTACATCGGCGCGATGCCGGGCCGAATCGTCCAGTCCATCCAGCAGGCAGGCACGAATAATCCGCTGATAATGCTCGACGAGATCGACAAAGTGGGCGCCGACTTCAGAGGCGATCCTTCATCGGCGCTTCTCGAAGTGCTTGACCCTGAGCAAAACTTTTCCTTCCGCGACAATTATCTCGGAGTGCCCTTCGATCTTTCGAACGTAATGTTTATGACAACGGCGAATATGCTCGACACCGTGCACGCGGCGTTGCGAGACCGGATGGAAGTCATAAGACTCGCGGGGTACACCGAAGAAGAGAAGGTCGAGATCGCTCGACGCCACATCATTCCGAAACAGATGGACGCTCACGGAATAACTCCTCGCCATCTTACGATCAGCCGTTCGGCGTTGAGGGGCATCATTCTTCAATACACCCACGAGTCCGGGTTGCGTCAATTCGAGCGTGAGATCGCCAGCGTCTGCCGCAAGGTTGCGCGCCGCGTCGCTGATGGAAGCGAGTCGATGGTTCGCGTTACGGTCAATAATCTTCACGAGTTCCTCGGCGTGCCTCACGTTTATCCCGATGAGGTGCTCAAGAAAGATCAGGTAGGCGTAGCGACTGGGCTCGCATGGACTCCCGCGGGCGGCGATGTTCTTTTTATCGAAGCGTTGCTTACAGCAGGGAAGGGAACGCTAGTACTGACGGGCCAGTTGGGTGATGTTATGAAGGAATCCGCGCAGGCCGCTTTGTCGTGGGCGAAGTCGCGCGCTGAAGAATTGGACATCGATCCGGAGAAGTTCGGAAAGTATGACATCCACATTCACGTTCCTGAAGGGGCGATTCCTAAGGACGGCCCTTCGGCGGGTGTGACCCTCGCTGCTGCAATGGCTTCGGCTTTGTCGGGAAAGGCCGTCAGGCGATCGGTTGCGATGACCGGCGAGATTACCCTCCGCGGAAACGTTCTGCCGGTCGGCGGGATAAAGGAAAAGGTTCTTGCCGCGCGCCGCGCGCGAGTGACAACAATCGTCCTCCCTCAACAAAATCGCCGCGACCTCGAAGAGGTGCCCAAAGAGCTACAGAAGGAAATCAACTTCGTGTTTGTAGAATCTGTTCGCCAGGCATTGAAGGCTGCGTTGATGTAATCCGAGTTCGAACTCAAGATGGCGGCTCGGGCTAAATTGTTTCAAATTTGTTGCAGGACGGCTCTTCTTATTGACTTGTCAGAAATTAGCGTGATATAAAAGCCCCACTCGGCAGGAACGTAGCCAGAATGGTTGAGACAGCGGCTCTCGGCCCTAGCATCTGAAGTGATTCAGCAGAAGAACGAGCCGCGACTTCACCTACATTTCGAGAACGGGAAGGTAAAACTCAAAGATGAGGCTAGCAAGAGAAGCGAGTCGTGTTTCAGTTGCCCTATTGCTTTCAACATTGCTCATCGGCGCGGTCGGACCAATCAAAGTCCTTGGTCAATCACAACAACCGGCCTCATCTCAAACCACGCAAGCCGTAATCGATCGCGCGGAGGAGAGTTTCCGGCGAGGTGAAGAGGCTTCGGCGAAAGGTTTATCTGACATCGCTCGAAAGATGTTCGACAACGCGGTGGATGTCGTTCTTCAGTCGGGAATCGATCTCAAGACAGACGCAAAACTCTCCGCATACTATCAGGACCTCCTGAATAGAATTCACAAGCACGAATCCCAGCCCGGCGATATTCACGACGCAGCGGAACATCCTGAAGTGGCAGAGCCTTCGGTTCTCGACGAAGTATCTGCGATAAAGGAAGACGAACTCGCCACGGTCACTCCTGAGGGGGTGAAGATATACGGACATTACGACTTCGATTTTTCAGTGGCGCCGCCCGTCTTTCAGTTCATCAACTTTTTCGTTTCGGGCCGCGGGCATTCGACGATGGAAGTGGGACTCCAGCGCTCAGGGCGTTATCGTCAGATGGTCGAGAAGATTTTCAAAGAAGAACACGTGCCGTCCGATTTGATCTGGCTTGCGCAAGCTGAGTCGGTCTGGAAGCCAAACGCTCTTTCGCGGGCAGCCGCGAAGGGAATCTGGCAATTTATTCCGTCGACCGGCACTCGCTATGGTCTTGCACAGACAACGTGGGTCGACGATCGCTCTCAGCCGGAGAAGTCGACACGCGCGGCTGCAAGATACTTGCATTGGCTGCATGACCACTTCGCAGGAGATTGGCTGCTTGCGATGGCCGCGTACAACTCCGGCGAGAATCGAGTAGACAGCGCGGTGGCAAGATGCGGCTACGCGGATTTCTGGGAATTGTACAAGCGCGGGCTTCTGCCACAAGAGACTCGCAATTATGTGCCCTGCATTCTATCTATAATCATTATCAGCAAGAACCAAAAACGCTACGCCTTTAATGTAAAGGCTGACCCGTCGCTCAATTTCGACACCTTTGAGCTTCCCGGGCAGACCGATCTGAAAGTCGTCGCCGATCTGATGGGTGTTCCGTATGAAACTGTCCAGGACCTGAATGCCGAGTTGCGACGCGGGACATCGCCGGTCGGCCAGGTCTACACCATACGAATTCCAAAGGGATTGAAGAAGCAGTTCGAGGTTGCTTACGCCAATCTTCCCGAAGATCAGCGAGTGCGCAAGATTACAGTGCCGGCCGAAGAAGTAGCCGAACGCTATCGCAGCGCGTATCGCGTTCAGGTTGCTTCATATCAGGTGAGACGGGGAGATACTCTCGCTTCCGTCGCGCGACGTTCAGGTGTGTCAGTGAAGGAGCTTGCTCGATTGAATCGAATGTCGACACGCGGAGAGCTTCGAAAGGGACAGACTGTTAAAATCCCAAAGACGCTTCGCGCTTCACGAGGACGGCACGGTCACATCTCTCGCTATCGAGAAGTGCCTGCCGTTCAGTCGCGCCATCGAGGGGGCTCACGGACTCACGCGTCGGCAAAGCATTCTTCGCGGCATCACCGCCGCTAGCGCATATCTAACCTTTACCGCGAAGATAATCGTCAGTGCCCTCAATCCAATCTGCCCTTATCGGCGAGAACACATCCATCTCATCCGTGTCCTCGAGCGCTTCAGCGCTATGGTTCGCGAATGCGGGGATGAGCAGAGTTTCGCCTCCGCGAACAATCACTTCGCTGCCATCGATCTGAAACTTCAATGCGCCGGTAAACACTGTAGTAAATTGCTCGCTCTCGTGATTGTGAGTTGGTACGAAGCAGCCCTTCTTCAGGAAGATTCTGGCCA